>Ga0209307_1001908_pt1 | contig 12705 bp, 9 predicted proteins | sample COGITO_mtgs_1105_FD_185519 | JGI IMG/M metagenome (GOLD analysis project Ga0209307, IMG submission 185519) | Pelagic marine microbial communities from North Sea - COGITO_mtgs_110530 (SPAdes) (version 2) | ecosystem: Environmental > Aquatic > Marine > Epipelagic ...
TCGCGCACAATTTGTGGATGTTTAGCTTGGAAGCAGGTCGATGGGGATTGATGGTCGAAGGGTGGGGCAAGGCCTTGACTTCTGCCTTCTTCACATGGGGGCTCTTTTTGATGGCTTCCTACATCTCGCAATCCAAACGGCGCAAACGATGAACCTGAAAGAACGACAATGGGTCATAGGGGGCATCATTCTCCTCATGTCGGTCATTTTCATCGGTCGGCTCTTTCAATTGCAATTGGGGCCGAGTGCTTGGAAAGACTATGCAGCGCGCATCACAGAAGAACGGGAAATCATCGACCCTGCTCGGGGCATGATCCTCGATCGAAATGGGGAGGTATTCTTGACCAACGTTCCCAGTTATGATTTGCTTTTTACGCCGCGTCAAGCTCGGTTAGCTGGCGGATTGGACACCATGGCTTTGAGCCAAACCATCCGTCTGGACACCTCCGAACTCAGAGCTGCCTTGGCCAAAGCCGATGCGTATGCCAGCTATCGTCCGTCGCCCATCTTGAAGCAGATTCCGAATTACGATTACGCTCAGATTTCGGGTGAGCTCTGGCGGTTTCCCGGATTGCAATCCAAACGCCGATCAATCCGAACCAATGCAGGAGGCCTTGCCAGCCATCTTCTTGGTGAATACCGGGAAACGGATCGGGAAGACTTGAATTCAGGCCAAGGGTATCGCCTTGGTGACTACAAAGGGAAATCCGGTTTGGAATTGGAGTGGGAGACACGATTGCGCGGAAAACGAGGGATTAAATACCACCTCGTTGATGTCCGGAATGACTTCCGTGAACCTCTGGAAAATGGTCAATTCGACAGCTTGCCCACCTCCGGTGAAAACGTCACCACTACATTGGATATGGACCTGCAAGCATACGGCGAGCGCTTGATGGGAAATAAGCGGGGGGCGATTGTTGCAATCGACCCACAAACTGGGGAAGTGCTTGCTCTGGTAAGTGCTCCTTCCTACTCGACTGATTTCCTGACGGGAAAGAATCGGGGAGCACATTACACCGAACTGTTACAAGACCCCTCCAAGCCCCTGTTCAATCGTGCGATGCGTGCCACGTATCGACCTGGAAGTATTTTCAAAATGATCCAAGGTCTCATTGCGCTCGATGAAGGGGTCATCACCACAAATTCACGGATTGTCTGCAACCGTGATATTATAGGCTGCCATGGAGCCCATTCAATGGACAATCTGGAACAAGCCATCGTGCATTCGTGCAATCCGTATTTTCATGAAGTCATGAAGCGGATGGTGCAGGGCGGGAGATCAGACAACATCTTTCAAGACGCCTCAGAAGGTCTTGCTTTATGGAGTCCACGCATTAAGAAATTCGGAATCGGAACGGATCTAGGAGGACACCTAGCGGGCTTGCGTTCTGGATCTGTTCCTGACACCACCCTGTACAATCGCATGTATGGGAAAAAGCGTTGGGCCTACTCCACTATTTACAGCATTTCCATTGGAGAAGGTGAGCTTCTCACGACCCCCGTTCACATGGCCAACCTCGCCGTCATTATGGCCAATCGCGGATGGTTCATTACACCGCATACTGTGCTGGACATAGGCGGGAAAGGCAAACCTCAATCACTCGACTCATTGGTAGAGACAGGAGTTGACCCCGCTGCCTTTCGGCCCATCATCCAGGCCATGGAAGCCGTTGTCGCATCCTCCGAAGGAACGGGCACAAAAGCACGCGTGCCCGGGATTACGGTGTGCGGAAAAACAGGAACTGTTCAAAATGGGGAGCGAGCAACACACTCTGTTTTTATGGCTTTCGCCCCGAAAGAAAATCCGCGCATTGCTTTGAGTGTGTATGTTGAAAATGCCGGTTCTGGTGGCGATTGGGCAGCACCCATTGCCAGTTTGATGATGGAGCAATTTCTAACCGGATCCATTTCACAAGTGGAAAAAGAAGAACACATCCTCGAATCCACTTACCCCTTTCCCGAACATTGATGAGGCGCTCACAATCCGTAGGACAACGCATCGACTGGTTAACAGTAGGGATCGTCGCAACCATGATGATCCTGGGGTGGCTCAATGTTTCCAGTGCTACAGCAGGAGCATCTCCTGTTGACTGGCTTGACTGGGGGTCAAAACAGGGCAAGCAACTGATCTGGATTCTGGTATGCGGTGTCCTCGCTGTTGTTATACTGAACATAGAGGGAGAGTTTTTCATCCGCACCTCTATTCTGCATTATGTGATCAATGTCGTGCTGTTGCTCACGGTGCTCATCATTGGCAAAAAAGTGGGAGGCGCCCGATCCTGGTTTGGCTTTGGGAGTATCAGTATACAGCCATCGGAATTTGCAAAACCTGCCGCCGCACTTTTATTGGCCTGGCTACTGAGTCGTGGTGACGGAAAGTTGAGAGATTTGAAAACCTTGGTGCAGTCCATTGCCATCGTCGGTATCCCTGCTGCCTTAACGCTGCTCCAGCCCGATGCTGGAACGACGTTGGTTTTTGGCGGACTCATCTTTACGCTCTACCGAGAAGGGCTTTCTGGCAATGTGTTGATCGCCGGATTTTGCGCGTTACTCATCACCGTTGCATCCATACTCACGGGGGCCGCAACCGTAGATTACCCTTGGATTGGAGAGCAGTCCGCTATCGGCTTACTCTGGCTCATTCTGATCGTTTTTTGCCTGGTTTTTTGGCAATTAATCCCCAACATTGTTGTTCCAAGAAATCGAAGGCGCGTTCGAAATACCACATGGATTTCACTTGTTGCTGCCATGCTGTTGAGTACTGGAATGCATACAGGATTGGAGCAGTTACCGCGGCATCAGCGAGAACGTGTTCAAGTTCTTTTCGGTATCGATGTGAGCAATCCCGATGCTGATTACAACATCCGGCATGCCAAAGCGGCCATTGGCTCTGGCGGTCTTTCAGGAAAAGGTTTTCTCAACGGCCCCATGACCGCTTATGGTTTCGTTCCTGAGCAAGAAACTGACTTCATCTTCTGCACTGTAGGAGAAGAGTGGGGCTTCCTTGGATCCACATGTGTCATCATTCTTTTTACCGTTCTACTGTTTCGAATACTCGCCATCGCAGAACGCCAAAGATCTGATTTTACACGGGTCTATGCATACGGTGTCGTGAGCATCCTGTTCATGCATTATCTCATTAACATCGGAATGGTCCTTGGCTTGGCTCCCGTCATTGGGATTCCTCTTCCTTTCTTTTCGGCTGGAGGATCCTCATTGATGGGCTTCACCTTACTGGTTTTCATACTGTTGCGATTGGACGCCGAACGGGTTTCCGTTTTGAGATAAGCCATCATCACATCAAGCCATCGCGATTCCAGATGTTTATAAAAACATTTATCGACGATTTTAACCAATTCATTATTTATTACACGAGATTCGTCGTATATTTACACATGCTTTGATGTGCTTCATTTAATCCCCATTGCCTCGGTTCAACAGCCGAAAGCAGTGGGTTTTTTCATGCGGTGTTTCTTGGTCAGCAAAACCACAACCTAAGCCCTGCCATTTATTGGCGGGGCTTTTGTTTGCTCGACGGTTACAAACCGAGGAGGACCTCTTGAGGCTTTTTGCCTCCAAACAGCAAGCGTTCAGGATTCTCAATCATCTCTTTGATGGCGAGTAAGAAGCCAACACTTTCCTTGCCATCGATGATCCGGTGATCATAGCTCAACGCTACATACATCACTGGTCGAATTTCAACCTTACCATTGATCGCAACAGGGCGCTCAACGATATTATGCATTCCCAAAATGGCGCTTTGCGGAGGATTGATAATTGGCGTGGACAACATGGATCCAAAGACACCCCCATTGGTAATGGTAAACGTCCCTCCTTGCATCTCTTCAATGGTCAATTCACCGTCACGCGCACGGAACGCCAAGCGCTTAATTTCGGCTTCGATGCCCGCCAACGTCATCGACTCTGCATTGCGCATAACAGGAACCATCAAACCCTTTGGAGAGCTCACCGCAATGCCGATGTCAGCATATTCCGGGACAATCATCTCCTTGCCATCGATCATGCCGTTTACAGAAGGATATTGAGCAATGGCATGCGTTACGGCTTTGGTGAAAAAGCTCATGAACCCCAACCCCACACCATGGGCCTCTTTGAAGGCTTCCTTGTATTGCTTCCGCAAATCCATTACCGGCTTCATGTCCACTTCATTGAACGTGGTCAACATGGCCGTTTCATTCTTCACAGCAACCAACCGTTCGGCGACTTTGCGACGAAGCATGGACATCTTAACGCGACCAACTTCTCTGCTTCCTCCCCAACTTGCTGTGGAACTGTCATCAAACCCAGCCGCCATTGCCGATAAAACGTCCTGTTTCATTACCCGACCATCCCGGCCCGTCCCCGCGACTTGACCTGGTTTGATGGCATTGTCCGCCATCATTTTTCGGGCTGCTGGAGAGGGATGACCTGCCGCCGGAGATACCGGCTTGACACTTGCAACAGGAACAGACTTTGGAGCAGGAGCGGCTGCAACTGGAGCTGGAGCTGCAGCGGCAGGAGCTGGAGCCGCTGCCTTTGCAGGCTTTGATTCCGCGGGACGCTTAGCGCTGGTGTCAATCAAACAACACACCGCACCGACAGCAATGGCGTCGCCTTCTTCCGCTTTCAAGGTGATGATTCCTGCTTCTTCAGCCGGCAACTCCAAGGTGGCCTTGTCTGAATCGACCTCTGCGATCGCCTGGTCCTTTTCGACATAATCTCCATCGGACACCAACCATGTAGCGATTTCAACTTCGCTGATGGACTCTCCCGGACTGGGAACTTTCATTTCAAGTGTCGGCATAACAGGATAGAATTGATTGCTAAGTAAGGCTATTTATTCAACGAATATTATCGATTGGCATGGGCGAACACCTCATCGAGGATCTCCTGTTGTCGGCTTTTGTGCACCTCCGAGGAACCCGATGCCGGGCTAGCGCTCATAGGACGTGAAATCACGCTGAGTGGAACGCGCGTGAAATGCTGCAGCATGAAACTCCAAGCACCCATATTCTGAGGCTCTTCTTGGACCCAAACGTAATTGGCATCTCTTCCATACTTCTGGATAATCTGATCCAACTCACCGACTGGCAAAGGATGAATTTGTTCCAATCGTACGAACGCAAGATTGTCCGCCTGCACTTCTTGAAGCTGCTCGACGATATCATAGTAGACCTTCCCCGTACACAGCATAACAGTATCCACTCGGCCGGCCGATGTTGCGTCAACATGACGCGGATCATCGATGACCTTTTGAAAACCTCCCTTACCCATCTGCTGGAAAGAAGAAACGGCTAACGGATAGCGCAGTAGTTTTTTCGGAGTGAAAATAATCAGTGGTTTCCTGAAGGACCATTTGACCTGGCGACGCAGCAAATGAAAGTAATTCGCAGGCTCGGTGATATTGCAGATGAGCATATTCTCACCACTTCCCAATTGCAGAAATCGCTCCATGCGGCCAGAACTGTGCTCGGAACCCATGCCCTCATAGCCATGAGGAAGCATCAAAGTGAGTCCGTTCATGGTGCGCCACTTGTCTTCAGCAGCACTCAAGAACTGGTCGAATAGGATTTGCGCCCCGTTGTTGAAGTCCCCAAATTGCGCCTCCCAAACGGTCAATCCATTTGGCGTCGCAAAGGCATAGCCATAATCAAATCCAGCTACCGCATATTCGCTCAACAAGGAATTGTAAATACTCAATTTCGCTTGATCCTCACTCACGTGATTCAGCGGAATAATTTCTTCTTCTGTGTCTTCGGTTTTCACAACAGCATGCCGGTGTGAAAATGTACCCCGCTCTACGTCTTGTCCACTGATACGAACCGGGTGGCCCTCAGCCAACAATGAGGCATAAGCCAGCATTTCTCCCAGTGCCCAATCCAGACGATCTTCTTCAATCATCTTCAACCGGTCCCGCATCAATTTCACGGATTTCCGATAAAATTTCTTTCCGTCCGGCAACGTCGACATGGCAATGGCCAGTGCTTTCAGCTTCTTCCCCGAAACGTTTGTGTCCGGCGTGCTGTGCAATAATTCTTCTGTCGGAGTTTCATAGCCACTCCACAAATCACTCAGAAAATCAAGCACCTCTGCTTTTTTCCTTTTCTGCGCTTTTCCATGCGCCTTTTCCATCTGCTTCAGCTGCTCATCTCGGATGGTCTCCGCCTGAGTCAACTCCATGCTCCCATCAGCGATGAGGCGTTCCATGTAAATCTTGAGCGGATTTGAATGCTGGCTGATCGCTTTGTAAAGCTGCGGCTGTGTGAACATCGGTTCATCCCCTTCATTGTGGCCATATTTTCGGTAGCCCAATAGGTCGATGAAAACATCCCGCTTCCATTCTTGTCGATACTTCAATGCAATGCGCATGACTTGCACAACCGCTTCTGCATCATCCGCATTGACATGGAAGCTCAATGCTTGGGTCACCTTGCTCACATCTGTGCAATATATTGAAGACCGTGCGTCCAAATAATTCGTTGTGAAGCCAACTTGATTGTTGACCACGATATGCACTGTACCCCCTGTACGGTATCCGTCCAGCTGGGCCATTTGCGCCAATTCGTAGACGACCCCTTGACCAGCGAATGCAGCATCTCCATGGATCAAGATGGGCAACACTTTGGTCTCATCCCCTCCCAAATCATCAATGCGAGCTCGAGCCATTCCTTGGACCACGGGTCCAACGGCCTCTAAATGCGAAGGGTTCGGAGCCAATGAAATAGAGACTGACTCACCCGAGTCCGCTGTTACTGTTTTCGAATAGCCTAAATGGTACTTGACATCTCCGTCAAATTCCATTTCATCATCGTAAGCCTTGCCTTCAAATTCACAGAAAATCTCTTCGTATGGCTTGCCCAAGACATGAGCCAACGTCGACAATCGGCCTCTGTGTGCCATCCCAATGAACACCTCCTGCACGCCCTGCAGCGTACCTTCTTCAATCACCGCGTCCAACGCAGCGATCAAGGTTTCTCCTCCCTCCAATGAGAACCGCTTTTGGCCCACAAATTTTTTCTGCAAGAACTCTTCAAACAACGTTGCTTGCGATAGCTTCTTTAAAATCTGAATCCGGTCGGCCAATTCGATCCGAGGACGATTCGCCAACTCAATATTTTTTCGCACCCACGCCTTGCGATCCACATCTTGGATCATCATGTACTCAATTCCGATGCTATGGCAGTAAGTCTCCTCGAGGTGTTCAACAATCTGTTGCAAGGTCGCTTCCCCCAATCCCACCTTATGTCCTGCTTGAAATACCACGGGCAAATCCAATTCCGAAAGTCCAAAATTGGACAAGCTCAAATCGGGCGTGTATAGCCGACGTGCACGAACGGGATTGGTGTGGGTAAACAGATGTCCTCGTGAGCGGTAAGCTTGAATCAAGTTGATGACTTGAAATTCCTTCAGCGTTTGAGGACTCGGCGCTTCCTTATCATAGGATGCCAAAGCCAAGTCAAAACCTTTGAAAAAAAGCTGCCAACTCGAGTCGACGGACTCGGGGTCAGAGCAGTATTGCTGGTATAGCGCGTCCAGTGCGTTTGGCTCTGCCTGACTGATAAAATCTAGAGGGTCCATGAGGACAGTACGTGTTTCGACTGACAAAGATACATGACCGCAAGCACCAAGCCTATTTACAGCGATGCAAAAGCGTGAGACCTATGAATAACTCCAGCGCGTCCAAACTTTGAGGGCTGCGCGTTGAAGTGACTTCTCGGCCAATTGCTTCGATGCCTCCTCTCGATCACAATCATGTAGGATGCTTCGGACAAGCCCCTCGCCCAAATCCAGTCTGTAAAAAGCCGTAAAGACAGATGTTGCGTTACGATCTAAACTCCAAGAGATATGGTCGTCAAGCAATTGAAGCAGTGAAATCGAGGCAGAAGTAACACGCTCGGCATCCCATTCGAAGTCTTTGATCAATTGCTCTTGAACAGCCTCCAAGAATTTCGAGTGACTCCATTCATCAGGAGTTTCTCGATCCGGCAGCATCACCTCCCATTCCATGTTAGGACTGTCGCGTCGTCACCAATCCAGCAACAAATTCAAACCAATCCCGGTGAGTCCCCCGAAGCTCCAATGCATCCATGCACGAGACCGCCGCTTCAATGCACGCTTCCATGCGGTGACGCGCTGCGACATCGGAGCCCAATTCGACCATGATCGCTTTGACAGCCGTTACTTTGCTCTTGTGGTCATGGCCTTTGCCGTTCCAGCGTTCTAATTCCTCCCGTTGCACTTCTGACGCCTGCTCCCACGTATGGATACGCAGATATGTTTTTTTGTCCGAAAGGATGTCTCCACCCATTTGCTTTCCCGTTGCGGCAGTGCCGAAGGCGTCCAACAGATCGTCTTGCATTTGAAAAGCCAATCCCAACTGCTCTCCCAATCGATACCACAATTGAATCCGATCCTCCGACGCACCGGCAGCTCGCGCCCCCAAAGCCAATGATGCCGCGACAAGAACCGATGTCTTCAGGCGAATCATGTTCCAATATTCGTCTAACGTGACGTCTTCACGCAATTCAAAAGCCATGTCTGCCTGCTGGCCAATGCACACTTCTAACGCTGTTTGATTGAACAAATGCAGCGCCTTGGGCAACGCCGACGCGTTCAACCCTGTTAACGCCATCGAAGCCAATGTAAACATGGCGTCCCCTGAGAGGATTGCCGCATTCGACCCCCACCGTTGATGCACCGTTTCCTGGCCTCGGCGCAAAGGCGCCTCGTCCATGATGTCATCGTGCATCAAGGTAAAGTTGTGAAACAACTCCACAGCCAACGCCGCAGGAAGTGCCTTTTCCAAGGGCTGCCCTTCCGCCTCAGATGCCGCTAATGCCAGCACTGCACGCAGACGCTTTCCCCCCAAAGACATCAGGTAATGAATGGGCGCGTACAGACCATCATCCGTATCAACCGGCCATTGAGCAAGAAAGACATCGGTAGCCCGGTTCGCTTCTAGCTTTAGACGCTCCAAATTCGCTTGACTCATTGATTGCCGTTTTAAAGCCCGCGCGATAATTGATCCAAGAGGTAATCACCGTAACCTGACTTACGCAACGGTTCCGCTACTTTTTTGAGTTGGTCATCGGAGATGTATCCCATTCTCCAAGCGATTTCTTCAATGCACCCGATTTTCAACCCCTGCCGTTCTTCAATGACTTGAACATACTGCGAGGCTTGCATCAGCGATGCATGCGTGCCGGTATCCAACCACGCCATGCCACGATCCAGTTTTGAAACGAACAGTTTTCCAGCCTCCAAGTAGGCCCGATTCACATCGGTTATTTCATACTCTCCACGAGCACTTGGCTTCAGCTTTTTCGCGATTTCGACCACGCTGTTGTCATAAAAATACAGGCCTGGAACCGCGTAATTCGACTCGGGGTTGTCTGGTTTTTCTTCTATGCTTGTGACCCGATCATCTTCGTCGAATGAAACAACGCCGTATCGCTCAGGATCAGTCACGTAGTAGGCGTAAACTATTGCACCCACCGGGTCCGTATTGGCCCGCAATTGCCGACCAAAGCCCTTTCCATAGAAGATGTTGTCGCCGAGTACCAATGCCACCTTGTCCGAGCCAATGAAGGACTCTCCGATCACAAAGGCTTGTGCCAATCCATTTGGGACGGCCTGTTCCGCATATTCAATCGTACAACCGATGTCGCTTCCATCGCCCAATAACCGCTCAAAACCGGGCAAGTCAGTGGGTGTAGAGATGATGAGGATCTCCCGAATGCCACTCAACATCAGCGTCGACAGCGGATAATAAATCATCGGCTTGTCGTATATCGGCATTAACTGTTTGCTGATGGCTCGGGTCAATGGCCACAATCGAGTTCCAGATCCTCCTGCTAAAATGATGCCTTTCATGGTACAGATATTGAATGTTCTTTCAAAGGTCTCAGGAAGAGTGCCCCTTGTTTTTTCGCTGCTGAATTAGCGCCTCGTGTTGTTCTTCTCCCTTGCCCGGCGACGTCCCCTCCTGAATGGAAAGTTCTTCCAATTCGATGTCCTCTTCCTCATCCAAAATTGAAAAGAACGGTTCTGAAAACGACTTGGTGGTCAGTGATTTCTCAAAAGCAAGCAACAAACTAGGGAGCAAAAGCAGGTTGGTAAACATGGCCACCCCGAGGGTGATCGACACCAAGATTCCCAGTGACCGCGTCCCGTCAAATCCCGACATCGCAAACATCAAGAACCCAAAAAACAACACAATGGAAGTGTACATCATACTCACTCCTGTTTCTTTCAGAGCCAGAATCACGGACTCTTTGATGTTCCACGATTTGAAGTTCAGCTCTTGACGGTATTTCGCTAAAAAATGTATGGTGTCATCCACAGAAATTCCAAAGGCGATGCTAAAGACCAAAATCGTAGATGGCTTGATCGGGATGCCTGTCCACCCCATGAATCCTGCGGTGAAAAGCAGAGGGAATAAGTTAGGAATGAGCGCTATGCCCACCATGCGGGCAGATTTAAACAACAGTGCCATCATCAATGCAATGACACAAATCGCCAAAGCGATGGAAATCCCCAGATTCCGAACCATGTAACTCGTCCCTTCCAAAAACACCACGCTCGTGCCCGTCAAGATGAGATCAAATTTCTCTGCTGGAAAAAGACTGTCTAGACGTGGCCGCAATTCCAGCATCAAATCCCGCATTTCCAGTGTCCCCACGTCCGCCATCTGCGTCGAAATGCGGGTCATGGATTGCGTGGAATCAAAGAAGTTGGCCATGACGTCGCCCGATTTGGAAGCCCCTTCTGCTGCCTCTGCCGTTCCCCGAATCCAAGGCCCAATGAACGAGCGTTCTTGTCGCGAAGGCAAGCGATAGCGCTCAGGCGAACCACCGTAAAAAGCTTGGGTCGCAAATTTACTGGCATCGACCGCGCTAATTGATCTGCTGAACTCAGGGTACTCCTTCAAGATCTCCTGAAGCGATTCAATGCGTTTCAACACATTCGGATTGGTCGCCCCGTTGGTCCTCCGCGTATCCACAAGCATTTCAAATGGCATGGCCCCGTTGAAGCGCTGCTCCATCCATTTCAAGTCCCGAATGACCCGATCATGTTCTGGCAAATCATCCACGATGTTTCCTGTGGTGACCATTTGAGAAACCCCAGCGATACTGAACAAGAAAATAACCAACGCACCGGCATACACATGGGGTCTTTTTTCTTGGACAATTCTTACCAAGTGATTGACAAAAACAAACATCCACCGGCGATCCAAATGCCGCGTGTGCTTCACCCGTGGAGCAGGTAAAAAGGTCATCAACGCAGGAATCACGATGATGGAAATAACAAAAACGACTAAAATATTGATGGCGGCCACCACACCAAACTGCCGGAGCATATCACTGTGCGTAAAAATAAACGTCGCAAAACCCAATGCCGTGGTAACGTTTGTGAGCAACGTAGCATTGCCAACTTTGACCACCATGCGCTGCAATGCCATGGCTTTATTGCCATGACGTTTGTATTCTGCATGGTATTTATTGACCAAATAAATGCAGTTGGGAACACCGATGACAATCATCAACGGAGGGATCAAACTCATCAACAAATTGACCGGATAATCCAGCAATGAAATCGTGCCCAAGGACCAGATCACGCCCATACCCACCACCAGCAAACTCACTCCGGTGATGGTTGGATTTCGGAAAAACAATAAGAGCAGCAAGGCCGTCACCAACATGGCCGCGCCGATGAACCACCCTATTTCTCCTTTGACCTTGTTGGTCATTTCAGTTCGAATGAAGGGAAGTCCACTGATCGCCAAGTCAATGCCGTGCTTTTCGCTCCATAGATCAGTCAGCGCGACCACGTCCTCAACAACCGTCCCTCGTTTCTTCGAATTGAATAAATCAGCATCCAAAAAAACGGTCAAAAGCGTCGCATCCCCGCGTTTTGTATACAGCAGGCCTTCATAGAAAGGCAGTGATTCTACCTGATCAAACAGGTTCTGAACAAAGGTTGAATCCACCGCACCGCCCACTTCCATGGCACCCGGGTCGACCAATGGCATCAGCGCAAATCGACGCAACGCGGTGTCCTTTTCTAAGGAGAAGGAGTGGGTAATGGAAAATACGCTGTCGATGAGCGAAAGTGGAACTAGCTTGTCGATCCCGTCATCCACCGTATCTCGGCGGGTATCCATGAACCGTATGGACTCCGCCAATTCATACCATGCCTGCAAACCTTCAGGAGATCTCAGGTCACGTGCGTCCGCACCGATCAGCAAGACATTTCCCTCTGTACCAAAATTCTCAATGAAATGCTGGTACTCAATCGCCGTGGTATCCGTTGAAGGCAAAAGTCCCCCAAAGGTGTACTGCAACCTTAAATTTGGAATCTGCAAAGCCATCAAAACGGTTAAGCACCCGATGATGATGAGCAGCAATAAACGCTGCCGAAGTAGTACGGATGCAATGCGATTCCAGATCAACGCAGCATTGATTTTGAGGCGATTTGAGGCATATTCATAAGCGACTCAACGCAGGGAATACCCGGCTGCAACCGCGTTGCAAAGAAACATATTTTTTCCTTGGCAATGGCAGGCGCTAAAGACGAGTCCACTGCCATCATTGCGAGGTGTTCGCTTTACCTTTGCATCATGGAATCTTACGATGTTATCGTCATCGGCAGCGGACCTGGAGGGTACGTCGCTGCCATTCGCTCAACACAATTGGGGAACAAAAC
>Ga0209307_1001912_pt1 | contig 12694 bp, 14 predicted proteins | sample COGITO_mtgs_1105_FD_185519 | JGI IMG/M metagenome (GOLD analysis project Ga0209307, IMG submission 185519) | Pelagic marine microbial communities from North Sea - COGITO_mtgs_110530 (SPAdes) (version 2) | ecosystem: Environmental > Aquatic > Marine > Epipelagic ...
TAGGGTAGCGGAACTACAAACTTTGTTGTATCAAATTCCAAATATTCCTCACCCCTCTGTACCAGCAGGAAAAGCTGAAACGGACAATGAAGAAATCTTTAAGGAGGGCAGTATACCAACACTAACCGCAGATGCTCTGCCACATTGGGAGCTTGCCAAAAAATACGATATTATAGATTTTGAGCTAGGCGTGAAAATTGCAGGTGCAGGTTTTCCTGTTTATAAGGGGAAGGGCGCACGTTTGCAGAGAGCTTTAATTTCTTATTTTTTAGATAAAAATACAGCCGCTGGCTATACAGAAATTCAAGTGCCGCATTTGGTTAATGAGCTTTCTGGTTATGGTACAGGGCAATTGCCAGATAAAGAAGGGCAAATGTACCATGTAACCGCAGACGATTTATATTTAATACCAACGGCAGAAGTACCTGTAACAAATATTTTTAGAGACGTTATACTAAACGAATCAGATTTTCCTGTTACCTACACAGGCTATACTCCCTGTTTTAGAAGAGAAGCAGGTAGTTATGGCGCACATGTAAGAGGGTTAAATAGATTGCATCAGTTTGATAAAGTGGAGATTGTACGTGTAGAACATCCTTCTAAATCTTATGACGCGTTAGAGGGTATGGTAGCGCATATTAAAGAAATTTTAAGAGAACTAAAATTACCATTCAGAGTTTTACGCCTTTGTGGTGGAGATTTAGGCTTTACAGCGGCACTTACTTTCGACTTTGAAATATTTTCTGCTGCGCAAGATCGTTGGTTGGAAATTAGTTCTGTTTCTAACTTTGAAACCTACCAAGCCAATCGTTTAAAATTACGCTATAAAGATGCTAATGGTAAAAGTCAACTAGCGCATACGCTTAACGGAAGCGCTCTTGCATTACCACGTGTTTTGGCTGGTATTCTTGAAAATTACCAAACAGCAGAGGGTATAACAATACCAGAAGTATTAGTGCCTTACTGTGGTTTTGATACAATTAGCTAAAAATAAAAAGGGTTTTAAAATTCGATTACTTATCACACTATAAATCAACTACAATAAATATAAAATGTATACAGGTAAACAAAGTTTAGCGTTCTTACATTTAAAATGCTTTACTATCTTTGTACCGTTGTGTTGCGCTTTGAAGTGATTTAAAGCGAATTGTGAATTTCAGTTTAAAACTGATATTGTCCAATGAAAGGCTTTCCATTAAGGAAGGCTTTTTTTGTTTTTAATCATTGCTTTTTCTTTCTAAAAGCAGACGTCTAAAACTTTCAAACTAATCAAAATATAGAAAAAATGCCGCTTTGTACTTCCAAAAGGTGTTAAGAAATATACCTAAAAATACAAGTGTTACCATAAACCTTATAAAAGTACCCGTTAAAAAACCAAGAAACGACCCGAACGCTGCCCGCAGTGCTACCTTTTTATCTGCTTTATTTATAAGTTCTCCTACCAGTGCGCCTACAAAGGGCCAAATAATAATACCAAAAGGACCCAGAATAGGGATAAATATAGAAACTAGAAGTCCTATGGTAGTGCCAATCATTCCTGCTTTTGTACCACCAAATTTTTTAGTGCCAAGGGCTGGTATAATATTGTCTAGAATTAGTACTGTTACTACTACTCCAAGGGTAACTCCTAAAATCCACCAATCTTCAGGTACAGGTGTTGTTAAGTAGAGCATTAGTAAACCAACCCAACTTAAGGAAGGGCCTGGTAGCAGTGGTAGAAAACTGCCTAATATTCCTACTAGCATCGCAAAAAAACCAAAAAGCATAAGCATCACATCCATAATTAATGTTGTAAAAGTCTTTAATGGTAATATACAATTTTGATAGTAATAAAACTTTCGCCATAAAAAAACCGTAAGTACTTTTAGTTCAAATTAGTAAAAGCAAAAACGCTTTTCTAATGAGATAACTCAAAGTACTGCTTCTTTTAATTTGTGGGTTAAGTAGGAATGTTCAGATAGTTTGATTCTAATTTTTTTTGTTCCACAAATTAAAGGCAAATCGGTACTAAAAAATAAAATTTAAGTATGAAATATTATATACTAGCCATGCTTTTTACAGTAAGCGTTGCTACTAGCCAACGTTTAGAAGGAATTGTTCTAGGAGACAATCAAACACCTTTACAAGATGTTAGTATTATAAACCAAAATAATGGGTTACACGCACATTCTAATAGCAATGGAAAATTTTCAATAGCTGTTGGTATAAATGATTCTATTTATTTTTCTAGTTTAGGTTTTGCCGCTAAAACCCTAGTTGTGACTAGCACTAATATAATCACAAAAAATACCGTGTACCTAAAACCAGCTTCAATTGCGCTAGAACAAGTGGTGCTTGTGTCTAAAGTAGATGTGTTGAGTACCCTCGCAGGAGTAGATTTAGAGAATAGTCCTGTAAAATCATCACAAGAAATTCTAAGAAAAGTACCAGGTTTAATTCTTGGTCAGCATGCGGGTGGTGGTAAAGCAGAGCAAATCTTCCTACGGGGGTTTGATATAGATCACGGTACAGATATAGCCCTAAGCGTAGATGGTTTACCAGTAAATATGGTTTCTCATGCGCACGGGCAAGGCTATGCAGATTTACATTTTGTGATACCAGAAACTGTAGCTAATATAAATTTTGGTAAAGGACCTTTCTATGCGCAACAAGGAAATTTTAATACTGCGGGCTTTGTAGATTTAAGATTGCGAAAAAGCATAGATAAAAGCATTATTTCTCTAGAATTAGGAGATTTTAACACACAGCGTTTGCTAGGTATGTTTCCCATTTTAGAAAATAAAAATAGTACGGCATATATAGCTTCAGAATTATACTTGACAGATGGTCCTCTAGAATCACCCCAAAATTTTAATAGAATAAATATCATGGGGCGTTATAATTATAAAGTGCTAGGCGATCAAGAATTAGTACTTACGGCGTCTCATTTTCAAAGCAGGTGGGACGCCTCTGGGCAGATTCCACAACGTGCCGTAGATCAAAATATAATTGGGAGGTTTGGGGCTATAGATGATACGGAAGGGGGCACTACTAGTAGAACTAACCTATTAGTAAATCATACCAAGACATTAGAAAAAGGAGTAGTAAAGAGTAAGGCATACGCCTCCTATTACGATTTTGAATTGTACTCCAATTTCACTTTTTTTCTAAACGATCCTATCAACGGAGATCAGATAAAACAGCGAGAAGAACGTGTGCTAGTAGGAGGTGAAACAGTATATAGTAGCGGAGCTGAAAACGCAACGGCTAAAAGTATAGACTTCCAAACAGGTATTGGTTTTAGGTATGATGATAGTAGTGAGAACGAACTTTCTAGTACCTTAAATAGGCAAACAATAATTGATAGAATTGCTTTTGGAGACGTAGATGAGTTAAATACCTATGGTTTTTTTAATGCATCCTATAAAACAGGGGCATTTATTATAAATCCCGCTATTCGCTTAGACTATTTTAAATTTAATTACCTAAACAGGTTAAGCGAGGTTTATGACTATAAAAGTGAAGATAAAGTAGCATTTAGTCCTAAACTAAATATAAACTACAGCCCTAACCTAAAGACCCAATACTTTTTAAAATCGGGAATTGGTTTTCATTCTAATGACGCCCGCGTAGTGGTTGCCAATAGTGGCGAGTCTATTTTACCCGCTGCCTATGGATTAGACTTAGGAGTACTTTACAAACCTTTCAAGGATTTAATAATAAATGCTACTGCATGGAGTCTGTTTTTAGAACAAGAGTTTGTGTACGTGGGTGATGCAGGTATTGTAGAGCCTAGCGGTAAAACAAGAAGATTGGGTGTAGAGCTAGGTGCGCGCTTTCAGGCAACCGATTGGTTCTATATTCACGCCGATGCTAACTATACCTATGGGAGAAGTATAGAAGAACCAAAAGGCGCACAGTTTATTCCTTTAGCACCAGATATTACCGCAACAGGTGGCTTTTCTATACAGAAAGATAATATTTCAGCTGGACTTAATTATAGGTACATAGATGACCGCCCAGCAAACGAAGATAATTCTATAGTTGCGGAAGGATATTTTGTTACAGATGCTACTGTAAGCTACACCAGAAAGAACTGGACCGTAGGTATTATTGTAGAAAATATGTTTAATACGGAATGGAATGAAACACAGTTCGCTACAGAAAGCCGACTTTTTAATGAATCCGCTTCTGTAGAAGAAATTCATTTTACTCCTGGTATGCCTTTTTATGTACGCGCCAAATTAAGTGTTACTTTTTAAGGGGCTTTAAGCATTGTTTTTAATAACTATTTTCTTACTATAATCTACTATGGAAAACGACTTAGGATTCCATTTCTAACTTCTAATAGGACGTTTATTTTACACTATATCCAGAAGGTTTTAGATTTTGAATAAATACCTAGATAAGGGCTAGATTTTTAATTAGTTATAAACGCTGGTAAACGCATATTATACGACTACTTTACCTTTACGGTTTTTGCACCTTCCTTTGCATGACTACTGAAATAGGAAATAAATGTATATTAGTACGTTTAGCGAATTGTTGTAGCTAATTAAAAACCAAGGAATTTGAAAATTAAGATACCTCCTTTCCCAAATATTATAATTACCGATTCTGCATATGAAGATGTTGAATCTAAAACTGTAAAAACTTCAAATTCTGACCCATTATCTGATAATTTAATAATGTTAGCTCCTTTTGGAACAGGAAAAAAAAGACTTTTGAGAGTTAGGCCAATAGAACATAAAAATAACAAATATATTTCTGCTTTTCCAAATCCAATTCACTTGTTCTTAAGTTCAGCAATTGAACATTATGATATAGCTGAGAATGTAAGGAACACTAATTTCCCTAAATGTGGGAAAAAATATGGAGATGATTTATTCTTACTTGACATAGAAGAAAATGGAACTCATACTTGTTATAATAATTTTATAAAATACAGATGTAGTAGTGTAATAATGCTTATATCTTCTATTGAAGCTTTCTTAAATCATATCATACCAAACGATTTTATTTACAAAACTAATAGAAAAGGTAAACCGGTTGAGTTTAATAAAGTAAATATTGAAAGTATGAAAGTATCTTTTAGAGAAAAACTAACACAAGTAATTCCTCAATATTTAAAAAAAATTGACTCAGAAGCTGACTTAAAAATCGAGAATATTTCTATACTTGACTTATATAGCAATAGAAAAAATCTGATTCATTTAAAAACCAATGCTGAAGACGATTTATCTGTATACTTTGATGAAATAGACAAAATGATAAAGTTTGATTTAGGTAAAGCTATAGAGAATATTATAGGTTTTATGAATAAAGTTGAACCTAACTTTATAGAAATACAAGAGAACTAGCTACAACACTATATATAGCAAATTGGGCGATTAGTGTTTAATCGAAAGGTCGTTGTCTATTTGCAAAGTCACCAAATCTTTTGATTTGGTATTAAAAGAGAAAAATTAAAACAAAATACAAAAGATTTGGCTTGTGGTTAATCGAAAGTAATCGCTTATTTTCTGCCCAACTTGCCATATATTTAACGTTGTGTACAATTAAAACAAACAGACAATTAAACTTTTTCACTCTTTGAGTATCTAATACAAAAAGATAAAATTTTAAAGATTAGAAATATGAAAAGAACAAAAGTTAAAAACGCCTTTTTAGGTTTAGTAATTATTTATTTAAGCTTTACAGCTTGTAGTAAAACCGATGATAGTGGAAATGAAGAGTACATTCCTATTACTGGAGTGAATCTTCCTGAAAATTATTTTAATTACGCTAATCCAAATATTCCATCATACATAACAAAAGACAATACAGGAACAAATAATATTACCAACCCAACTGCCACATTAGGTAGGGTACTTTTTTATGATAAAAATTTATCTGATAATAAAAAAGTGTCTTGTGCAAGTTGTCATAAACAATCTCACGGATTTTCAGATAGTGCTATTCAAAGCATAGGTAAAGACGGGGTATCAACCCCAAGACATTCTATGAGGTTAATCAATAGTAGGTTTTCTAACGAAGTTCGTTTTTTTTGGGATGAAAGGGCAATTTCTTTAGAAGACCAAACTACTCAACCCATAAAAGACCATATAGAAATGGGATTTGGTGGTAAGAATGGCGACCCAACTTTTGATGACCTTATTACACGAATGGAAAGCACAACATATTATCCCCAATTATTTAACAACGCTTTTGGTAATAGTGATATAAACGAAGAAAAAATGCAAATTGCATTAGCACAATTTGTTAGAAGTATTCAATCATTTGACTCAAGATTTGACAATGGACTTAATGCTGTTGGAGGAAATAACATAAACCAAGATTTTCCGAACTTTACAGCAGAAGAAAATCAAGGAAAACAATTATTTCTTCGTGCCCCTAACATTGGTGGAGCAGGTTGTGTTACTTGTCATCAAGCCCCAGAATTTGATATTGACCCTAACACTTTAAATAATGGTATTATTGGTGTTGCTAGTACTACAACCGAAATTGACTTAACAAACATTCGTTCGCCCTCTTTACGAGATTTAGTTAGAGAAGATGGAACACCTAACGGTCCATTTATGCACGATGGTAGTTTAACTACATTATTAGATGTAATCAATCATTATAATCTAATTCCTGTAAACAACCTAAATACTAATTTAGACCCAAGACTTCGAGGCCCACAGGGAACAGCTAGTAATCAATCTTTAAATTTGACTGATGATGAAAAAAATGCGTTAGTTGATTTTTTAAAAACTCTTTCAGGAACAGATGTTTACGTTAATGAAAAATGGTCAGACCCATTTGAATAAAAAATCACTTTAATAACTAAGCATATGGCGCGCCGATAGGCTAGCGCTATATGTCTTATTAACTGATCCGGTGTTTGTAAATAAGGGGAAATTCGGGAAGTTTGCCTAGACCTTGGCAAGGAAGCAGGTCATTGTTATTCGGTCCTACAAACTTTTTTTGTAGAAAACCACACAATGGTAGAAATTTTTGAAGATGGAGTGGAGATAACCAATCCAGTAAAACCTCTAATAGGTACAATTAGATTTATTGACTATAATCCACAATCCCGAAATGAAAAATTAGCTCAATTTATGCGGAGAGTTAATATTTGTGAGGAAAGAGGAAGTGGAGTAGATAAAGTGATTTTTGAATGTGAATATTATCAGTTGCCAACACCCAGATTTATTGAAGGAGACAATTTCACAAGAGTAATTATCTATTCTCATAAAATATTACGTCAAATGGATAAAGATGACAAGAATAGAGCTTGTTATTTACATTCTTGTTTGAAATATGTTTCAGGAGAGCATACGACCAACCATACATTAAGAGAACGATTTGGAATAGAGGAAAAAAACTATTCAATGGCTTCAAGAATAATAGCAGAAGGAATAGAGTCTGGACAAATTAAAGATTATAACCCTGAAAACAAATCTAAGAAACATTCCAAATATGTACCTTTTTGAGCGTAATTCTTTTGTGACGGTTATATGACTGTATAAAAAAAACGAGTATGTGCAGCTACTGACAAGGAAAAACTATGTGACTAAACGTTTGCCAATAAGGTATAATAAATATAGGGTGTTTGTATTAAACCGAAAGGTCTGTGCATATTAACAAAGTCTATTAAGTATAAAATTTGGCATTTATAGAAGGAAAGATAAAAGCAAAATAGAAAAATTTGGCTACAGGCTTTGAGGAGTGTTAAGTGCTCTTGGCCGCTCTAGTTAACATACATTAACTGCTATATGCAAGCCAAAAAAATATTATGACTAAATGGAAAACAACACAATTGATATAAATGAACTGATTATTAAGCAGTTTGTAGAATCATTACGTTCAAAGGATCCAGAGATAAGAAAACAACTCGATTTCGGATTTTCTTATGACGGAAAAGTAGTATTACTTTATGAAATAAGGCCCTTTTGGGATGATCCAAATGAAATACAAAATATTGAGTTTGCGAAAATCAGATTTTATAAGTCAAGACGAGAATGGAATTTATATTGGATGCGTGCAAGTGGAAAATGGAAGCTTTATGAGCCATTTTCAGAGTCACCCTACTTAGATATAATAATTGAAATAATAAGAGAAGATGAATACGGTTGCTTTTTCGGATAATTCTGAGCTGGACTACCTAGTAATTTTGTGACTAATTTTCTAAGGCCGCTTTATTAATAATTCCTTTAAGTTTCATCTCCATTTCTAGAGGAGTTAAATATTGCAGAGAAGCGTGTAGTCTCTTAGTATTATACCAATCTATATACTTTTCAATAGATTGGTATAATTGTGTGGTAGTTGTGAATTTAAACCTATGTAGCCATTCGTATTTAATAGTTTTAAAAAAGCTTTCAGCTATAGCATTGTCCCAATAATTTCCTTTTCTGCTCAAAGATTGGCTAATTTTCTTATTGTGAGAAAATAGCTTTGTAATTTTATTAGAAGCATATTGTACTCCCCTGTCTGAGTGAAAAATAAAACCATCTTTAATTTGCCTTCTGTTGCTGGCTAGATGCCAAGCTTTTATTATGGTGTTTTGAGCAGTCATATCTTCACTTAAAGTCCAACTTACTACTTTTCTGTCTGCTAAATCTATAACGGTTGTAAGGTAGTTCCAATGGTCGTTAACTCTGAGGTAAGTAATATCAGAAATCCATTTTTCTCCTATTTTTAAACTCTCAAAGTTTCTATTTAAAACGTTTTTTGCTAGGGGAAAAGCGTGGTTTGAGTCCGTCGTCGCTACAAATCTCCGTTTTAGAATACTCCTTAATCCCATTTATTTCATCAGTAAACCTACGTAAGATCCGCTATAACTAAGACCTTCTCTCTCTAGCATTTTTTGAATGCGAGCACTTCCATATATTTCTTTACGCTCTTGAAAAAGAATTTGAATCCTCTTTTTTAAGTGACTTTTTGTAGTCTCAATGGCTATGGAATCTTTATTCTTAAGCCAGTTGTAATAAGCATTCTTACTAGTTCTCATGCACTTACACATCTTTTCAACACTATACCTATCGCTGTTTTTTAAAATAAACTGATTCCTTATAGGTCGTTCTTGGAAAAGATGCTTACTGCCTTTTTTAAGATGTCACGTGCTACATTACATTTCTTAATTCTTTTCTTAAAGCCTTTAATTCCTGTGTTTCTAAAGAAACCAATTTCTTCTTGGAAAAATCTCTGGATTTCACTGCAAACTCCCTTTTCCATCGACTAATCATACCTGGGTTCAAACCGTATTCTTCTCCAAGTTGCTTTGGTTTAAGTCCAGATTTTAATAGCCCTACTATCATTACCTTAAACTCATTATCGTGCTTCTTTGCCATAATCTAAATATAGGTATTTATGGACTCTAAAAAAACGTCACTCTTAAGGTAGACACTCCAGAATGTAATGTCTTGTTTTATCGGAGTCAGAACAATCGATTAGGAGGATACTGCTTTAAAATTTGTAATTTTCAATTTAGAATTGAAATCATGAAATTTGTAGTTTGTATAGTTTTGAGCTTTTTTGTGTTGTCTTGCGATTTTTTAGAATCTAATGAAGTAAGAACAAAAAAGCTGGTAGATACAACTTTAGAAGAAATAGACTGGAGCGTAGTAGATGCTTATCCGTTATTTGAGAATTGTGATGAAACCGAAACCAAGCAAAATCAACTAATTTGCTTTGAGACAGAAATTACTATGTATTTTGAGAATTCTTTAAACGATTTTAATTTTATACTTAAAGGTGATCAAAATGTAGCAGTAGCCATCGTTTTTATTATCGATGCCAAAGGTGTGGTACATGTAGACTCTGTGGAAAATGCAAATTTTATCGCAGCACAAATTCCGCAATTTGATAGTGTTTTGCAGCAAAGCCTAAGGCGGATACCAAGAATTGCGCCAGCACTCAAAAGAGGCATACCAGTACGTACAAAGTTTAAACTTCCTATTAAAATTAACACACAAGAGTAGTGGCTAACGAACGTATAATTTTAGGAATAGATCCTGGCACCACTATCATGGGTTTCGGTTTAATAAAGGTAGTAGGAAAGAAAATGGAATTTATTCAAATGAACGAATTACTACTTCAAAAATATAATGATCCGTACACCAAACTCAAACTTATTTTTGACCGTACTATAGAACTTATAGAAACCTACCACCCAGATGAAATTGCTATAGAAGCCCCTTTTTTTGGTAAAAATGTGCAGTCTATGCTAAAATTAGGTCGTGCGCAAGGGGTAGCTATGGCGGCAGGCTTATCTAGGCAAATTCCCATAACTGAGTACCTTCCTAAGAAAATAAAAATGGCAATTACAGGCAATGGTAATGCTAGTAAGGAGCAGGTCGCAAAAATGTTACAAAGTATATTAGGGCTAAAAACACTGCCTAAAAACCTAGATAGTACAGATGGTTTGGCAGCAGCAGTATGTCATTTTTATAATGAAAGTAGGGTAGAAGTTGGTAAAAGCTATTCAGGCTGGGATGCTTATGTAAAGGGCAATCAGAATAAAATAAAGAAGTAGGTTACGTGTAACTTGGTAGGGAATAACGGAAAGCCAATTTACTAGATATTCTAAAAATGCTATTGATGTAGTAACTCCATCACTTAATTATAAAATTAACTTAAGAGTAGTTTATGTCTGGTATTTATATTCATATACCGTTTTGCAAGCAAGCATGCCATTATTGCGACTTCCATTTCTCTACCACAATGGGTAAGAAAAAAGCCATGGTTACAGCACTCTGTAAAGAATTAGCTTTGCGTAACAGCGAATTTGAAAATACTGTAGTGTCTACTATTTATTTTGGTGGTGGCACACCTTCTGTGCTAGAAACAGCAGAAATACAACAGATTATTACAGCAGTATATGCGCACTATATTGTAGCGGAAAACCCAGAAATTACCCTAGAAGCAAATCCAGATGATTTATCAGACGAGAAAATCATACAACTATCAAAAACACCAGTTAATAGATTAAGTATTGGCGTACAATCTTTTTTTGAGGAAGATTTAAAATTGATGAACAGGGCACACAATGTAGAAGAAGCAATCAAGAGCATTAATACGGCAAGTAAATATTTTAATAATATTTCTATTGATTTAATCTATGGGATGCCAAATATGTCTAACCAGCGGTGGTTAGAAAATATAGAAACAGCATTATCTTTCAAAATTCCGCATATTTCTAGTTATGCACTTACCGTAGAGCCAAATACTGCATTGGCAAGCTTTATTAAAAAAGGGAAGCTAAAACCGTTAGATGAAGCTGCTGCACAGGCACATTTTAAAATTTTAAACGAAACAGTGGAAAAGGCAGGGTTTATTTGTTATGAGATATCTAATTTTGGAAAACCAGGCTATTTTTCTGAAAATAATACAGCGTACTGGCAGCAGAAAAGTTACGTAGGAATTGGGCCATCTGCACATTCCTTTGATGGTATAAGAAGGGGATGGAATATTAATAATAATACAAAATACCTAAAAGCTATTGGAGCAGAAGTAATACCTATGGAGACGGAGACCCTGACAAAAACAGATGCTTATAATGAATATATAATGACGGGTTTACGTACCATTTGGGGTGTTTCGTTGGAAAAAATTAAGGTAGATTTTGGTGCTGATTATCATAGCTATCTACTAAAGCAAGCAGATAAATTTATTTGGGAAGAGTTACTTAATATAAAGGATGAGGTGTTACTAACTACTAAAAAAGGTGAATTTTTAGCTGATGGTATTGCAGCAGATTTGTTTATGGTAGGGTAGCGTTTCTTGTTAAATCACTAATCACAATAAACGCTATTATTTTCAAAATATCGTAGTACATATTTTCAAATAGTATCTCTAATCTTAAATAGCTATTTGCTTGGAGAAGAGTAAATGGTTAATCTTAGCCGAACATAGATTCTATTTTTACCAGCACTAAAGTAAAACCCATGAAAACCACCATTACACTCAATACAAAAGAGTATTCTATAAATTTAGCAAAGCCCTTAGATATTTCTATTCCGCTAAGGGGTGATAAGTCAAATGTAAACGCTTGGTATGTTTCACCACCAAAAATAGTACCCCATCAAGAAGGAGATTTTATCGGCAGCATAGCGGAGGGGGCAAGTACCAATTTTAATGATATTTGGTTTAACCCACATGCACACGGCACACATACGGAGTGTGTAGGCCATATAACTAAAGCATTTGCTTCTGTAAACAAAGCCTTAAATCAGTTTTTCTTTTTAGCAGAAGTAATAACAATATTGCCAGAAAAAGTAGGAGAGGACTTAATTATAACCAAACAACAATTACAAGAAGCTTTACAAGGTAATGATAGTAAAGCGTTAGTAATTAGAACACTTCCTAATACTACTGATAAGAAAAGCAGGCAATACGCACATACGAATCCGCCATACATAGCAGCCGATGCAGTTGCTTTTTTAGTAACATTTGGTATAGAACATCTCCTTATAGATACACCTTCTATAGACAAAGAAAAGGATGGTGGTACATTGTTGGGGCATAAAGCTTTTTGGAATGTAGAAGGTAAGATGCGAAGCGCTGCCACTATTACAGAATTCATCTTTGTACATGATAGCATATTAGACGGTACTTATTTTTTAAATCTGCAAGTAGCTCCTTTTGAGAATGACGCAAGCCCAAGCAGACCAGTGCTTTATAAAATTGAAGAGTAGTGTGTTACTTTCTTAGTAACTTTGGTATATGGGCG
>Ga0209307_1001928_pt1 | contig 12633 bp, 10 predicted proteins | sample COGITO_mtgs_1105_FD_185519 | JGI IMG/M metagenome (GOLD analysis project Ga0209307, IMG submission 185519) | Pelagic marine microbial communities from North Sea - COGITO_mtgs_110530 (SPAdes) (version 2) | ecosystem: Environmental > Aquatic > Marine > Epipelagic ...
AAAACAACACGCCAGAATTAGTTTTTTTAGATATGGAAATGCCCCAAGCCATGGGACTCAATGTTGCGAAAAGAATACAGGCTGACGTGGGAAATATTGTATTTGTCACTGCACATTCGCACTACAGTTTAGAGGCTTTTGAAACGGCAGTAGACTATATTCTTAAACCGATTTCTCCGAAACGTTTGCAGCAAGCCCTCGCGAAAGTAGAAGCTCTAGTTCCTGTGAAGGTGCGACAAGCACAAAAGATTAAGCTGCTGTTAAAAGGCACGTTTCGCGAATTTCCAGAGACAGATATTGCTTACTTGCGTGGACAACGCAATTATACGGAAGTGGTGTTGACCAATGGCGAACACCACCTGATGGCGCGGACACTAAAAAGCTTCACGGACGTATTGAGTGATGCCTTTGTCCGCATTCACAAAAGTATCGTGGTTCAACGCGCGTTGATTGTAAAGATCCAGACCAGCAATCCTCCATTTGTTGTTCTTCAAGACGGGACACAGCTGGACGCTGCTAAGGCACGCTTAAAAACCTTGGATAGCGATGAATAAGTGTCTATTTCTTGCGGTGTTCGCAGTGCTCTGGTCGGGGTGTTCGCGGTCGGAACAAGCGGGTGTGCCAAACAGCATATACGAGGCCTTTGCTAAACATCCTGATTCTGCTAGATTCGAATCATTGATGCTAGATTTGGTTGAGAGTGGTGATCAGACCGAAGAAGCTTGGGGGGCTTATTTTGTTGCGCGCGACATAGTAAGAAACGGCGTGAGTTTTGATGCGATAACTTATTTAGAGCGGGCAGAATTACTTTTCCGCGCAACGAAAAACAGTGAGGGAATCAAACGCGTTTTATTGCTGAAGGCTCATGCCTATTGGGCATTGGGTGGTGGTGAGGAAATTTTATCCATTGCTGAAGAAACCATGCGCATGCGTGAAAGCAATTCTAAATCGTGGGCCACGGCTGCAGGAAATTACACGACTTATTTGTTGGACTACGGACGCTATGAAGAAGTATTGGTTTATAGCGATTCTGTTTTGGCTATATGTCGCAAAACCGATGGAGGAATCAACCCGAGCGAAGCGTATGCTGTGCGCGCAGAGGCTTTGCAGCAGCTCGGCAGAGATGCTGCTGCTGTGGATACGCTCATTACAAGAGCGCTTGAATTGATAGACGGAACTATCCCCGATATAGACAAAAAGAACATTTATTTAAGAGCGTTGAATTTGAATGCTCTGGATCAACCTGCCCTTGCACGCTGTATTCAATTTGCTCATGCGAAGGAGTTTTGGTCCCTTGAGGCTGAAGCTAGAGGGAAGTGGACCGATTACGCTTTGTTGGGCGAAACTTCTGAAACAGCTTTGAAGGCTGAGGTGCTCGCGAACAAGAGGGCACTGGCCGCTGTGAATGAAGGTCAGAGTAAGTTTTTAGCCTTTGAATTGGCCCGTGGGCGCAGCGAAATATTGAGGTACCAACGCGAGTCCAAATTGCGGAAAACGGCCTTAGCTGTGACAGTACTTTTGTTTATCACAGTACTTATAGGCATTCTAGTAAACTACAGGAGCCGCATGATGACTGCTCGTGCGAAGTTAAGCCAACAGGAAGCAGAATTGGCCTTAGAGAATTACAAGAACACTATTCGTCCACATTTCCTCTTCAACCAATTAAACAATGTCAGTGCTTTTCTCAACCAGGAACTCATTGAGCAAGCTCAAGATTATTTGGCAGATTTGGGCCAATTTTTACGCGCCCTCCTTGAAGAACAGGATGATCAGACCATAGAATTGGGTGCCGTTAAGAAGCAGCTTAAAGCTTACGTCGCGCTTCAGAAAAAAGGTTCATATACAAATGTAGCAGTGACGATAGACGTCCCAAAAGAACTACTGAACGTGCGCATTCCCACGGGTTTGTTGCAGCCTTTGGTTGAGAACAGTTTCAAATATGCCGGAAACGAAGCAAGTGCGTCACCGAGCATTCTTATTCAAGCGAGACGCTCAGGTACAATACTTACGTTAAAAGTAGAAGATTCCGGATATGGAGAGTCCAACAGACAAGCTGGGACAGGTCACGGGCTTTCTTTAGTCAAAGACCGCATATCGTTTAATCAATCACGAAGTAAAAAACCTAAGGATTGGACGCTTACGACGTCCTTTAAAAAAGAAAAAGGCACCGTCGTAATGACGATGCCTACATAGGAGCAACTCCTAGGTTTGTTGGTTAGTGACGTAAACGTAAGTGAATTACTCAAAATAGCGCAAACAGACTTATCCTAGTGGCTCTAAACTTATCGTAGGGCCCAGTTTTGGGTATCCATGTTGCCTCCGCAAAGTATAATTCCAGCTTTTCCTTGTAGCGATTTCTTAAGACATGCCGCTACTCCGGTTGCTGCACTGGGTTCAATAAACTGCTTTAGTCGGGCCAGAACAAAGTGCCATGCATCGGTTATTTCCGCTTCAGTAACCAGCGAAATTTCATCGACATGGGATTGAATAATGGGGAAATTTCGCTTCCCCAATGAGGTCTTCAATCCATCGGCAATGGTATCGGCAGTTGTCACAGGAACCCAATGCCCACCGTAAAAACTCTCGTGCGCATCTGAAGCATTTGTAGGTTCACATCCTATGAGCTTTGCTGAGCCAAAGTAGGCATTTGCAAGCGCCGCCCCGGACAATAAGCCGCCGCCGCCAACCGGCACAAAGAGGTATTTTAGATCGGGATGTTCCTCGAGCAATTCCATTGTTGCCGTTGCCTGTCCGGCGATAATATCATAGTTGTCGTAGGGGTGAACGAAAAAAGCGCCCTCTTTTTCTTCAACAGCTTTCGCGGTCTGCTCACGTGCATCTAAAGTAGGGGCACAGAATTCGATGATTCCACCATAACTGCGCACCGCTTCAATTTTTGCCTTTGGGGCATTGCTGGGCATGATAATATGTGCTTTTTCACCAATATTACTCGCAGCCCAAGCCAAAGCGGCGCCGTGATTGCCCGAGCTGTGCGTTACAAATCCTCTTCCCTTTGCATGTTCTTGGTTGATGAGCACGGCATTCATGGCGCCCCGGGCTTTGAATGCCCCAGTTTTCTGAAGGTGTTCGCCTTTGAATATGATCGAAGCTCCTGACTTGTTGTCGAACTTTTGAGATTGAAACACGGGCGTTCTATGAATATAAGCGGCTATTCTTGCCTGTGCGGCTTTCAAATCTTCCGCAGTGGGAACATGCTGTAGTGGACTCATACTTGCCGTTTAATTGAATTCATATTTAGGCTTTTCTACGAAAGGCAATCCGTTGCTGTGGACCTCCGCAAGGTAATCACACAACGCTTTCTCGAAGTCGCGCAAGAGTTCCTCCGTGATGTCGTTCGATTTTCCTAAAGCTGCTCCTCTTAGCAAGTGCTCAGGCTGTCCACTTTGTAGTTTAAACATGCCCGAATGCCAAGGGAAGGGGTGCGAAACCAATTCTTTTTTCCAAAGTAACCAGGCGTAGAGTAGGATCTGTAGAGGCTTTCCTTTAGAACCTTTCCACAGATCGTCTAGTCCGGAAAGACTGAGGTCGCTTGGGCCAATTGCGCCACTCTTATAGTCCCATATAATGAAGGCGTTTTCATACACTTCTAATCGGTCAACGACACCATTAAATTTCATGGGCAGCTGAAGTATGGGGTGCAGCATTTCAAAGTCCAACTTCGTTTCCACTCCTTTTAAGATGAGGCTGCCTTGCGCGGCGCGGCGTGCGTCGTACTGCAAGAATTGGCGGATCATTTTTTTACAAATTTCCAAGGTCAGCAAGTTGCGCCCCTGATTCAGTGCACTTTTGGAATACCGCTCAACTTCTATGAGGTAGGTTAAGCCCGCTTCATACGCTTGCGCTGTCCATTGATCTACGTCAATATTCGTGATGGGTTTACCCACGAAAGGTTCGTATACTTTTTCCAATCCCTTATGAATGAGGTTACCCATCACCATTGCACTCACCTGTTCTTCTACTTCCTCTTCTTCTTTAACACGAATCAGTCTTTTCTGATAGAATCGGTCTGGCATACCGGTCAGTTCGTTCAGAGAAGATGCACTTATTCCACGGGCCATCCAGGCTTCAAAAGCCTGAACTACGGACGGTGTTTTTTCGGCTGAGAAAAGTTGTTCCATTGAATTTGGAGCGACAGGGCCTTGAAGGAAGGTACGTGGATGGACGGTGCAGGCGGTATTTTTGAGTTCGTGCTCTAATTGGACCAAAAAACGACTGGGTTCGCCGCCGCCCATGGCTTCGGTATCTGTATTGAACGTGATGGTCGACGAAAGACAACGCTGCTGAATGCGGTAGAAGTGATAGGCATAAACAGCATCTTTCTCTTCGTAAGTGGGGAGGCCATAATTTCGCTTAATGTCGTACGGCAAGAGTGAGTTGAACCGACGTCCCGCGGGCAAAACACCTTCGTTTACCCCCGCGAGAACAACATGTTTAAAATCTAAGGTTCGGCTCTCAAGGATACCCATGATTTGGAGTCCTTCGAGCGGTTCGCCTACGAAATCCACGGTGCCGCCTCGTAGCTGCTGCTTGATCAGTTTCAAAAGCACGAGCGGCTCGACTTCTAAAGTAAGCGTTCGCGTAAGTTGCGCTAAGAGCGTATGAATATGGTAGGCGGTGTTTTGCACTAAGGGGTCGTGCTCTTCTGTACGGCCAACGTGTTTTAGCCAGCTTTGCAACGCTGTCATCCAACCTTTGGGGTCCTGCGCTTCAAAGAGTGCGGCATAACCTTTGGGACCTGTTGCACAGCGACGCACCCATTCTGATGCGCTGGTAAATACTCTGTTCCCCTTCACAATCTCTGCATTCCATTCGAGCGGATTTTCTCCAGCAGGCCCGCTCCAGTATTTGTTGAAAAGAGGATCGGTAAATAAGGCACACAATGACCGGTAGTAAAAAGTCCATTTTTCTGATCTGCGCTGGTTTTTCAGGGCATATTCTATCACTGTAATCCACAGACGGACCGTACCGGCTAGAGCCGTTTGATCCAATGGATATCCCATAGTAATGTTTACTTTATCATAAGCCTCGGGCAAGAAACTAAGCACAGGATTAAGAAGCGATTCATCGGCAAGAACGACGGCGATATCCTTAGGTGAAACGCCTGCGTTTCTCAGCTCGTCGAGGGCACCTGCGACTGCTTTAGCTTGTCCTGTATATTGGCTAGCGCCGACGGGATAGATGTCTTTCGGCAGTGTTTTCCATTCGCTTGCCATGCCCTTTGTAGACGGGACATCTTTTCCGAAAACTTTCTGTCGTTGCACGTGGCTGCGAAGAAAATGTCCGGCCTCGTGAAGCGTGTCGTTGAAGTAATGTGGGTCAATGTCCCAAAGCGTTTGTGTAGGACACGCTTCGCGGACAGATTGAATAATGCTGAGTTCTGCGGTATTCAAGGCGTTCAGACCGGCGATAAGTACCTGCGTAACACCGTTCTTACTGAGGTAAGCAGCAATCGCTTCGGGGTTCGTTGCAAGGTGTCGTGCGGCCAAACCGCTGTACGCTTCACCGTCTTCAAGCAGGGAGGCAGTAAAGGCCTCGTATGTTGCGGGAAGGAGCGCGATAAAATCCGAATACCGACGCATTAATGGCGTTTCTTCACCCGGTTCTAAATCCCATTCTGCTAATTTTTGGACGTTGTATAAATCGCCCAAAACGTGTTTAGGGTTGAGCAGGTAACGGTCTATTTCCCCAAAATCGCCCAGAAGTGTTTGTCCCCAATTGAGGAAACTCCCTAACCCTTCGCTTGTTCCTTGCGGCAAGGCCTGCATACGTGCGTTTTCATAGCAATCGAAAAGACGAACCATTAAGGCCAAAGGTTCGACGACAACTAGGTTGGCCGCTTGCGCAATGAACTGATCGACTGTGGTAAACATTGGCAGGAGCGCCGTGCCTGAAACGTGCTCTTTCAACGCTTCACGCAAGAACAATTCTGCACGCTGGTTGGGCAAAAGCACTAATTTTTCGTGCAGCACGCCTGGCCCATCGATTAATTCTTGAGCGATACGTGAGATAAAAGTGACCATGAATTATTGGAAGAGATTACTTCCCTCAATGTACTCAAAAACTGCCTTAGGCAGCAAGTTGCGAAGCGGTTTTCCTTCTTTAAAACTACTGCGAATAAGCGTCGCGCTTATTTCCATACGCGGTGCAGGCACTACAGTTATTTTCGGGTGTGTGTCAAAATGTGGGTGTTCAATCACTACTTCATTAGAATGGCGTGGATACACGTAGATGTCGTGCAACTCCACAATGCTTTCCACGTTTTTCCATTTGTGTAATCCGCGGAGATTGTCTTCACCCATGATGAGTGAAAATTGGGCCTCAGGATGTTGTTCGCGCAGGTAGGCAAGGGTCTGCGCGGTATAGTTTGGTTGGGGCAAAGAAAATTCTATGGCACTTACGGTCATGCCTTCTTGATCTTCTAACGCTAAGTGAACCAGATGCAGCCGTTCACGGTCCGGTAATAAAGTAGATTTTTTCTTGAAGGGATTGTGCGGAGTTACGACAAAACAAATTTGGTCCAATTCCGTGTAGCGGTAAAAGTATTCGGCCAATGCTAGATGCCCTATATGTATGGGGTTAAATGTGCCAAAGAATAAACCAATGTTACCCTTCATCTTATTTCGCTAAAAAGTCGACCAGTAATTTTTTGGCTTCTGCTTTCGCCCGATCCAGGTCGTCGTTTATGATGATATGGTCAAAGTACTCCGATTGGTTCATCTCCCACGATGCTTTCTCAATCCGGAGTTTAATTTTTTCCGGGCTATCCGTGCCGCGAGCAACGAGTCGGCGCTCCAATTCTTCAATGCTGGGTGCCTGAATAAACAGTGCAAGTGCCTGATCGCCAAAGTGGGCCTTTAAATTCTTACCACCAACCACATCGATATCAAAGCCGACGGCATTTCCATCTTCCCAACTTTTTTCAACCTCGCTTTTAAGTGTGCCGTAGCATTGGCCCGGGTAAACCTCTTCCCATTCTAGAAAGGCTTCTTCAGCGACGCGCTGCTGAAATTCTTTGAGCGATAGAAAGTAATAATCCACGCCATCTTTTTCTGCCCCTCGTGGTCCGCGCGATGTTGCACTGATGCTAAAAGCAAAACCGGGCACCTGTGTCAGCAGGTACTGCACTAAAGTGGATTTTCCGCTGCCCGACGGCGCGGAGAAGATGATTAGTTTTCCTTTTGGAGTGCTCATGGGTGGCGTTACAGGATTAAAGCGTATTTCCTATTTGTTCTTTTATTTTTTCCAATTCATCCTTCATTTGAACGACGTATTGCTGCATGGGTGCATAGTTGCTTTTTGAGCCAAGCGTATTGATCTCACGGCCAATTTCTTGTGCTATAAAGCCCAATTTTTTCCCGGTATTCTCCCCGTGCATCGTTTCACGGAAGTATTTAATATGATTGGCTAGGCGAACTTTCTCTTCGTTGATGTCCAATTTTTCAATGTAGAAAACCACCTCTTGTTCAAAGCGGTTAGAATCTACCTCGATGCCTTCAAGACCTTTCATGAGTCGTTCTCGAACAGCTTCCAGACGCGCACTTTCGTGGGGTTCGATTCCTTTCATAGCGTCTTCTATAGATGCTAATCGCTCCTCATAATCCACCGCTATGGAATCACCTTCTTGAATTCTGAATTCCACAAGGGCTGAAACGGCTTCATGGAGCAGGCCTTTTAAAAAAGCCCATTCCTCCTCGCTCATTTCAGATTTACCACTGCTCATCACATCAGGCATGCGCATCACGGCAGCAATCAAATCTCCTTTGGTCGCGGCTTCTCTCTCGAGCAGGGTGAGCTGCTCTAAATAAGCTTTGGCCAGTTCCATATTGATGCTCGAAGCACTTTCGATACCCGTCACCTCAGCATAAATGTTGATATCAACTTTACCGCGGTTTAAAGCGGCACCCACAATCTTTCTGATGTCCAATTCTTTTTCACGGAACAGGGACGCAATGCGTGCATTTAAATCCAGCCCTTTGCTGTTTAAACTGCGGATTTCAACGGTGATTTTTTTACCGGCAAATTGGCCAATGGCCTTACCGAAACCGGTCATACTTTGGATCATGGAAACAAAATTTCTGCTAAGGTAGGAAACTCAAGCCACCTTAGGCGTTGCGTTTTCGACCATAAAAGCTCACAAAATAGACACCAGCGAAAATTGCGCCGCCCCCAAAAAGCATATGTATGCTCCATTGCTCGCCTCCAAAGAACAAGCTGAGCAAGCTGGCAATGAGTGGCTGAAGGTAGATGTAGGCGCCTACCGTGGCGGGATGTAAGGTCTTAAGGGCAATGATGTTGCCTAAATACGTAAGGAAGGTGGTACCTAGAATCACGAAGAGCACCGAACCAATAATGGGTCCGTTCCAAAGTTCCCAGGGGATGTTTGGAATTTGAGGACCGCCAAAAGGCAGGACAAGAAATACCCCGAAGGTGAAGACCCAACGTATAACAAAGAGTGCGTTGTAACGGGACATGAGTGGCTTTACCAGTACGAGGTAGGTAGCATAACTGGTTGCATTAATGAGTACGAAAAAGTTTCCGCGCGAGACGTCGTTGCCAAAGAGGCCGCTAAGGTCGAATTCGTTCCCAGAATAGATGAGCCAGAACGCGCCGAAGGCACCCATTAAAATACCAATCAATTTTTCAGTGGTGATGCGTTCTTTCACTAGAAGTGCACCTACAATAAGTACAGCGATGGGACCGCTGACCATCATAATGGACGCGTTGACGGGAGTCGTGATTTTTAAACCTTCGAAGAAAAATAATTGGTTGGTGGTGACGCCGAATGCGGCACAAATGAGCAATCGCAGCACATCTTTTCGTGGAATACGTCGAATGCGATCGGTGCCTGAAACGGGAAACAAAAGCCAGAAAAGCAAGGCTGCTCCGGTGACTCTAAACTGGATAAAAGCCCGCGGCGGAACGGCACCTTGCATGGCATTTTTTGCGATAAGGAAGGAGGCCCCATAAATGAGCGCAACACCTAGTAAGGCAAGGTGTGCAATAAGTACTGCTCTTTTCGCGGAACCGTCCATATCTTAAGCTAGTGCTGCTGCGGCTGCTGCAACAACTTTTGGGCTGTTGCCTATATAAACAGTACCCTCATGGATCAGTACGGGACGCTTTAAAAAGGTGTATTCTTCGAGGATTAACGCCCGGATGTCGCCATCGTTTAGTGTTTTGTCTTTAAGACCTAATTCCTTGTATTTCCTCGCACGTTTCGAAAAGAGCGCCTCTGCGGATCCTGCTAAAGCGATCATTTCATCGATCTGCTCCTCGGTGATGGGTTCGTGTTTTATGTCTTGCAACCGACAGTCGTTAAGATTCCATTGGTTCATGATACGTTTACAGGTATCGCAAGTGCTGAGGTAGTAAATTTTCGACATTGTCTTCTATTTTGCCAGCCAGGGATTTGGGTCTTGAATGTCGGCATCTTTCCAGATGCCTAATTGGACCATGGTTTTGCCTTCTTCATCCGTAAACGCAGTTCCAATGGGCTCTTTTAAGCTCACGAGATCACCGGCTTTAACTTTGACATTGATAAGGTTGCTGTATACGGTGAAGTAATTACCATGACGAACCAACACCATGACATTCGCGCCAGGAATCGGAACAACGGAGCTCACTTCACCTTCGAAAACCGAGCGAACGACGGCTTTCTCTTCTGTCGTGATTTCAATATGAGGGTTGTCCACGATCACGCCTTTGACGATGGGGTGCGGATGTTTACCAAATTTTCCAGTGATAATACCACGTTCCACAGGCCATGGAAGTGCACCTTTATTGGACGCAAAGTTGTTCGCAAGCGCTCTGGCTTCAGGAGTCATGGCGAAGGACGGTCCATCATCACGTACATCTAATCCTTGGGCTTCGCGCGCTTTATCAATAAGCTGTTTTAGGGCCTTATTTGAAGTACGCGTGGAATAGTCTTTGCCGGAAATAAGCCCCAATTCTTTGGCTTCATTCTCTAAACTGCTCCGCTCCGCACGCTCCTTGGCTTTGCGCATTTCTTCTGCAATGATGCGTTTGATCTGTTGCTCAAGTTGTTGCGCTTCGCGTTGCTTTTTGTCGATGTCTTTTTTCAGTGTAGACTCTTTAGACTGCAAGTTTTGTACAGTGGCCTCCTGCGTCTGCGCATCTGCCTGTAGCGCTAATTTCTCACCTTCTTGTGCAGTTTGAACTTGAATTTTTTCGGCTTTTTTAGCGATGAGTGCTTCTCGCTCGCGAGCCAACGTTTCCTGTGCAACAGCAATCTGCTGTACCTGTTGCTCCCGGTAAGCGGCCATGTCCTTGAAGTACTGCATGCGCTTAGCGGCTTGCGCAAAACTATTGGAGCTCAAGATAAAGAGTACCTGATCGCGCGGTTTTTGCTGACGTTGCGCGAGTTTAATGAGATCGGCATAATCACTTTTTAAGGAATCTACCCGGGCCTCTAGGGCTTCGATTTCATTAGCCTTACTGACCACTTCCCGGTCAATCGAACGAATTTGACGGTCCATCGTTCGGATGAGCTTATTACGTGCTTCTATTTTTTGATTCAAAGTCTGGAGTTCCGAAAGACTCGCCTCTTTGTTGCTTTTGGTCTTTAAAAGCAATTCACTGGCAAGGTCGATCTGGTCTTGCAACAAAACCTTCTGACGCTGCAGTTCTTCTTTCGTTTGCGCTTGCAAACCAATTCCAAAAACGAGCAAGAATAGGACGAGTAGCTTTTTCATCACAAGCTAAATGGCGTGTTAAACGGCCCTCCGGTTCTAATTTCAGTGACTTCGATAGTAACTTTATAATCCGGCTGACTTTTTACGGTGATTTCGATATCGTTAGGGTAGCCGGTTTTTTCGTCCACGCTTTTGTATTGAATAAAGACCGATTCAAAAGGATCTTCTATGAGTACAAAACTCATGTGTAAATCTCTATCCAGTGCGACAGTAACTGTGCGATCACTGCTAATGGAATACTGTGTAATCCAGTGGTCACCGTTGCCATCGTAGCGGTAACGCAGTGCCTCATTCGTCCCAATTAATTGGCCACGTAGCAATCTATTTAAATACTGAAAGGGAACTTCTATTCCCGTAACTCCCGCCAGGTCATGAGCCGATCCGGTCCATTCCACACCAAGCAAAGTAGAAGAAAACGCTGCGCTATCGTTAATAACGATGGCCTTGCCAACGCGCAATCCAATCATATCATCTGAAATCGCTGCCCATAGAATACTGTCCTGTTTTGAACGTACTTGTACGCGAAACCGCTGCTCACCGTCAGGGGTTTCTGCAGAGATGCGCGTAAAGCTTTGTGCCCAAGTAAACTTGTCTTCTATGATAATTTTCCGCGATACACCGTCACTGATTTTTTCTCGTCTTAAAGGTTTCTCCACAGATAAGGGACCACCACAACCGGTGAGCACAGCCAAGGCCACACCTGCAAAAAGGTGTGTTACAATTCTAGATATATGCCACGGCCGTTGCTGCATCATTGCTGTTTTAATAGGGCCTCTTTCTTTCTATAAACCTTTGCGCGCTCGTCGTTGCCTAAGGCTTGTTCAATCTTAGCCGCATGCAGGTAAATGCCTGCGCGGTCGACCTCTTTGAGCAGTTGCAAAGCTAATTCGATTTTTACCCGTGCTTCTTCATACCGGCCCAATTTATACAATACCCATGCCCAAGTGTCTAAGAAGGTCGGTTCGAGGGTTTGTAGTTGGTTCGATTCCGCAGTCAATTGCAATGCGAATTCAAGGTTCCGGTCGTTTATGGCTAAATCCCAGGCATAGTTATTTAGCGTTGTAGCACTGCGTTCAAAGTCTAGCGCTTTTTCATAGGCCTCCTCACCCAATTCATATGCCTCCAATTGAAACCACGCGGTTCCAGCCATTGTGTAAAGATTTGAAGCCGCCTCAGGATCCAGGGTCATTGCAGCGCGTTGACCCGCTAAACGAGCACAAGGCTCCCACCGCCCTAAGTTGTAATATTCGAAGACGAGGCTTTCTAGAATATCATGATCGTCACCAAAATTTTCCTCCATGCTTTCGAGCAAAGCAATTTGCCCGTCTAGATCACCAATCTCTTGACTCAATGAATACGCCATCTGGTAGAGCGTGTAGTTGCTAGGATTCATTGCAATGGCTGCGAGGTAGTGTTCTAAAGCTTCGTGCCAACGCTCATTGTCTAGATGGATTTGAGCGGTGAGTAAAAGAAATTCAATACGGCCTTCATGCCGGCTTTCGAGAAGATTAAAAACGCGATCAAACAGCGCGCGGAAGGATGGATTGTCTCTACGCTCATAGATGCTCAGAAGCACGGGTATTTTATCTTCTAACGGCACACCCTCCAACACTAAGCCTTGCTCCATATGGTACAGGGCAGTCGCTGTTTCCTCCATTTTTTGCGCCATGCGGGCCAATTCCATATGCAGTGCCCCGTTTTCAGGAAAAGCATCAACCGCTGCAATCAGCACCTTGTATGCCTTCTTTGTCTTGCCAGTACTACCGTAGTACTGACTCAATAACCCTCTGTATTCGGGGACTTCCGGCGCGATAGTCATAGCGGTCTTTAAACTGCGTTCGGCCGATTTAGGATCTTTAAGTTGCACGTACAACCGCACGCGATCTTGAATAAGCTCAGG
>Ga0209307_1001935_pt1 | contig 12623 bp, 7 predicted proteins | sample COGITO_mtgs_1105_FD_185519 | JGI IMG/M metagenome (GOLD analysis project Ga0209307, IMG submission 185519) | Pelagic marine microbial communities from North Sea - COGITO_mtgs_110530 (SPAdes) (version 2) | ecosystem: Environmental > Aquatic > Marine > Epipelagic ...
TGTGTCTCTTCATCCCAAACATCAAAAATCATTTCATCTCCAGCACATGCATTTTGGTATGCTTCCTCACACTCCATACAAGCAGATCCATAAGTTTCCTCATACTTGCCTTGCATGAATTCACCTAACTCCTCAAAAGAAGCCATTGGATAATTGGGGAAATGATCATTAAAAAACTGCAAACCATCAACATACTCACCACTGGTTAGCTCCTCATCATCATGATCCAACCAAGAATAAATCCCTACTACCTTTCCTGCGCCGTATTCAGATGCCAATGCATCAAACTCCTCTTGGCTCTCTGCCTCCATAAAGGCATTGAGTTGAGCTACCGAATAACTACCTCCCTGCAGCATAATATCTGTATTGTAAGGTAAGTCAAAGCATCGCTCTCCAATATCATTTGCATAGCCCAAAAACGGTATCGCACCTTCATACTCGATCCCATAATATTCTAGAGCACCCAGACCCAATAGAATAGTATCTTGTCCAAGCGTCATAAAACTAGAAGTCACGAGATCAACATCGGTGCTGTCGTTGGCAACGTCAGTACTGTCATTGACAACACCTCCATTGTCGATGTCCTCAAGATCATCATCCTCTGTACATGACATAAACATAGTCATGGACAGCAGAGCGCTGATCAACAATATGTCTTTGATTTTTTTCATTTTTTATAGTTTAGTTGCGTTTTTAAATTTGCTATTAACCCCAAAAGTATCGATTTTTTAATGAATACTCTCTTTTTTAAATAGAAATGCGTGTCCATTTAAATCGATTATCATGAAGGATTAATACGTTTGATACCCCCTTATTGTAAAAGGTAACCCCTCCTTTTTACATAAAATAGAGATCTCATACATTAGAATCATCAAAATGCTTTTATCTAACAACGTCAGTTCTATATAAAAATCTGGCTCCATTTCGATTTATCAATTCTCCTATGGATGACCCTCCTGAACAGTCTCCCGATTTGTCAAAATATTAAAATTCACTAAAAAAGGGGAGCTCGAAAGTCTATATGCCTGGTTCGTAACTTTCAATCTTAAAAAAGAAGAATGTTATTATATAGTTCTTTGGGGGAAAAAAAAAATAAATCACACCCCTCGTTTCCAAAATGAGGTTAATATACCCTGCTTTTTAATAAAAAGGTCTTCTGATAATTCGCGAGTAAAAAAAAAACCTTAGATGTCTTATTTAAATGTAACTTGCCTTTTAAAGTAATTTAACGGGATTAATAAAACAATTAATATTATTTAATGAAACCATTAATAGCGTACCTCCTCTACACATGGAGAATAAAAAAAATTATTACGTCCTAGGTTTTTTATAAATTTTCTTCTTTGATGTTATTTTCCAGATCTCTCACTCACATTTAGCAACCTATTTTATGCCCATAAAAGCGCCTAAACTGATCTCTGCTTTATCAAAAAATAATGTCCAAAATCATCATTGGATTTTGTTTCTGTTTGCATTAATGACTTCCGCACACGCATTTGCACAAGGCTCCAAAGTGGTAGGGAAAGTAGTTGATGATCATGGAAATGCCATCACTTCGGTTACTATTTTAATCAAAGACACTCAGTTTAAGACACTCACTAATAGCAAGGGCAACTACGAAATCACAATACCAGAAACTTCGGATAATTTGATTTTCAGCGCCGATGGATTTGTCTCTAAGGAAATAAATAGGGGCATCAGTTCAACCATCAATGTGATCTTATACAAAAAAGAAGATCTCTCGGTACCCCCTTCACAAGTCCCGATGTTCGAAGATGTCATCATTCAAGAAAATAGACTTCAACTCCCTGTTTCACAAACTTCAAGAAACATTCATGTCATTTCAAATCAACAAATCGAAAATTCGGCAGCCCAAAGTGTTGCCGAATTATTGCAATCAGTAGCCGGACTTGATATACGTCAAAGAGGAGCGCATGGCATACAAGCAGATGTAAGCCTACGCGGAGGTACTTTTGATCAAATCCTCATCTTGATTAACGGGATTAAAATGGCTGATCCCCAAACAGGGCATCATGCCTTAAATCTACCCTTGGGCCTTGACAATATTGAAAGGATTGAAATACTCAAAGGTCCTGCAGCACGGGTTTTTGGGGCCAACGCCTTTACAGGAGCCATCAATATTGTGACCAAAACACCTAATACGCCTTATCTGAAATTATCCCTCAGAAATGGAATGAATGCCCTTTGGGGTGGCCATGCCGCCATTGCACATCAAAAAGGAAAATACCAACATTATTTATCATTGGGGAAACAACTATCGGATGGCTACCGCTTCAACACCGATTATGATGTAACCAATTATTTTTACCAAGGTAGTTACGCGCTAGACGAAAGTCAAAGCATAAGCGTGCTTGGGTCTTTTTCGGATCGGAAATTTGGTGCCAATCGATTTTACGGCAATGATTCCGATTTCTTTGCCAACCAGTATGAAGAAATACAAACCAGTTTAATGAACATCGGGCATCAAAAGTCATCAGCTAATTTCACAATAAAAACCAGGTTGAATTGGCGAAGAAACCAAGATGAATACCTCCTCATTAGGGAAGATCCAGACTATTATCGCAATTTGCACACCAGTCAAGTAGTCAGTTTGGAAAGTCATGGAGATTATTATAGCAAATGGGGTGCTACAGGTATCGGAGGTTCCCTGAGCAAGGTCAGTCTAAACAGTAATAATCTTGGAAATCGTTCTAGACAAATCTCTAGCCTTTTTTTGGAACACCGTGCATATTTATTAAATAAGAAGCTAGACATTACCCCTGGCGTAGCGTTGAGTCATTATAGTGATTTTGGGTCACATTTCTTTCCTGGAATTGATGTAGGGTACGCACTAAAATCCGGCATCAAGCTCTTCACAAACATGGGTTATACTTGGCGAATACCCACTTATACTGACCTTTATTATGTAGGTGCCGCCAATATTGGTAATGAAAATTTAATCCCAGAATCTGCTCTTTCATATGAGGTTGGAGCCAAATACACACACAGCCATTGGAATACAAATATCAGTTGGTTTTCTCGAAAAAGTAGTAATTTAATCGATTGGATCAAGGATTCAGAAGCGGCGGATACTTCAAAATGGCAACCTCAAAATTTGAATGATTTAACCATCCGTGGCTTAGATTTTAATATAAATCTCAGTGGTCAAGCATTGTTAGGATCTAACGAAATTTTAGAAAATATTCAGATCGGTTACACCTATATTGACGCAGAAATACCCCAATATTCAAACATCATTTCCAGATATGTCCTTGAGAATCTAAATCATCAACTAACAGTCAACATTCAGCATAGAATTGTTGGTCAATTGCATCATAACCTGCGCTTAAGGTATTTGGACAGAGCTTCAATGGCCAATTATTTTGTGATAGATACAAAGTTATTTTGGGAAGCAGAAAAATATAGCTTTTACCTCACCATCAATAACTTGTTCAATGAAAGTTATTATGAATCTAACCTCGTAGAAATGCCTGGTTTATGGCTGTTTGCTGGTATTAAATTAAAAATACCTTATTGAGCAAAAATTAATTATAAAAAATTGATGCCACTTTGTTTTAAAAAATCAGAAACTCCCTATGAAACTATCAGAAATAAAAGAATCCCTCTTGACCATTGATAAAATTGATTTTCAATTGCCCAACGGTGCATCTATACCTAGCCACTTCCATATCACTGAAATAGGAAAGTTCAGCAAGCATTTTATAGATTGTGGTGGTAAGGTAAGAAAAGAAGATACCGTCAATTTTCAATTGTGGGAAGCCGATGACTATCAGCATAGACTATCCCCTAAAGACTTATTAGAAATCATCACCCTTGCCGAAAATAAACTGGGTATAGAAAACTTAAATATCGAGGTAGAATATCAAGGTGATACCATTGGGAAATATGGATTGTCCTTTAATGGCCAACAATTTTTGCTCACCAACAAATTAACAGATTGTCTAGATCCAAAAAAATGTGGTCTTCCTGTCTCAAAACCTAAAATTAGAATTTCTCAACTCGGTAATTCTCAAAATAATTGTACCCCAGATTCTGGATGCTGTTAAAGACGCGATGCCCTTTTACTTTTCGAGAAGCCTTGGTTAACGATCAATAGATTGAATCATTAATCTTTCCCAATTCGGCGTTGCTTCCTTTTCTTCATCCACGATTTTCTTCACATCTTCAAGTAGTTGTCTCGCATCATATATGATTCCATCCTTAATGGTATAATTAACTCCTCCGACACGGACTACCTCATTAGTCTCATTCAGCTTAATATCTCCGGTTCCATATAAATACTTGAGGTTTTTTAATGGGTTTTGATCCATTAAAATCATATCTGCCAATTTTCCTACCTCGATGGTGCCTATCTGGTCATCCATTCCAATGGCCTCTGCTGCGTTTAAAGTAGCCGACTGAATGACCTCCATCGGATGAAATCCAGCTTCTCTCAACAACTCCAATTCTTGGATATAACCAAAACCATATAAATTATACATATAGCCTGAATCTGCTCCGGCAGTGACCCTACCTCCCCTGTTTTTATATTCGTTTACAAATGCCATCCAAAGCCTATAATTTTCCTTCCATTGAGTTTCTTTTTCCGTTCCCCAATCATAATAAGCCGCCGCATGGGAATCCCTAGCGGGTAGAAAAAATTCAAGGAGTGCGGGTCGCGTATAGTCTGTATGCCAAGGCAAACTACTCCCTCTTTGTACATCTCTGAAAATACTATAGGGCACAAAAGTAGCGTCAATCGTAAAATCTAAAGAGAGCAATTCATCCATAACTTCATTCCATTTTTTTGAATGAGGTAATGCAGCTTGCTGCCACAACTTTCCCGCCTCCTCAAATCGAGCTCCTTCATTCATGTAATTATAATCCAATGGATAATTTTGAACCGTCCTGTCTTCAAAAAGGGCCTCTGGTAACCCATACCAATGCTCCATAGTGGTTAGTCCATTTCGAGCCGTTTCCAGAACATTCATCAACGCAACATCCATTTGTGCATGGTGGCAAGCCGATCTCAACCCAAGTTTTTTATTCTCCTGCAACGCTGCTTTGAATATATCAGGTCTTGAACCAAAAAACTTGATCCCATCAGCACCTTTGGCTGCATTATTTCTCACCCAGTCTATGGCTTCTTGAGGGCTATTAATTCCGTTTTTTTCCCCTTGGCCAAAACTTGTATAAGCTAATATTCTTGGTGCCGTAATCTCATTTTTGATACTTCGCTCTTTTTCGGACAATACCCAATCTAAACCCTGACCGCATGAAGGGTCACGAATCGTGGTAATGCCATGGGCCATCCATAACTTATAAACATAGTCTGCCTTTCCAGATCTCTGCGATGAAATATGACCATGCATTTCGATGAATCCGGGTAGTAAATACATGCCCTGCGCATCTATTTCTTTACCTCCTTTTTTTAATTTTGGTCTTCTGTCCTCTTTGATGTCAAGACCTGGATAACCCACATTTTGAATGCTGACAATTTTATTGTCCTCAACGGTTACATCTACCGGTCCGGTAGGGGGTGCTCCGTTACCATTGATCAGGGTAGCCCCTCTAATAATAAGCTGGTTAAAAGGGCCTTCTCCACGCGCTCTATCAGGAGCCACATCAATTTGGGCATAGGTAATATTTGAAAAAATAAAAAAGAGCGAGAGGAGTAAAAAATTTTTCATAATAATGTCTTTTAATGGTTTATACTTCAACCCCATGAACTCGGATTATCCGCTTGAAGCGTATCAATGAATATCATGAACCACGGGCTTATCTTGTGTAGATCAATAAAACCTCTTTTGTGTAGCCCTTAATAGCATTAATATATGAAATATTTTATCTAAAAAAAAGTAGTATTACAAGAGTGGGGTTTTGATTGCCTTTTTAAAATGGAGTTATTCATTCTACTCTAATCCCAACTCCTTCAAGAACGCCTCATTGTTAGGAGCTCTACCCAAAAATTCCTTAACCAAGTCTATGGCTTTTTCGGAGCTCCCTCTCGCCAAAATAATATCTCTGTAACGTAATCCTGTCGTTTTATCTAAAATTCCATACTCATTAAAGACTGAAAACATATCTTGAGCATACACCAAAGACCATAAATAACCATAGTAACTGGATCCATAACCGTCCAAATGTCCAAAGGCCGCTTGAAAGTGAGTACCTTCTACATAAGGATATGTTAACACTTCATTTTGAACGCTACGCAAGACATCTGTAGTTGTTTTTCCTGATTTGGGATCAAATTGATCATGCAGCGTTAAATCGTAAGTACCATAAAACACTTGCCCCATAGCACTCATACCTGAGCCCACTTTTTTGGCTGCGAGCATTTTATCAAATAAAGGCTTGGGTAATACTTCCCCTGTCTCATAATGTTTACTGAAGCTTTTCAAAACATCATAGTTCCAAGCCCAATTTTCAAAAATCTGCGAAGGAGCTTCAACAAAATCACGTGCGACATTGGTACCTGACTGTGCATATAATTCTGTAGTGGTCAACATTTGGTGCAATACATGTCCAAATTCATGAAAAAACGTCTCGACTTCCCCATGTGGCATGAGCGCAGGTTTTTCACTCGTAGCCTCTGGAAAATTACAAACCAAACTCGCCATGGGAATCTGATATCCTTTTGGGGTTAACCTCCCATTGATGATGCCAAAACAAGCCGCATGATTGTACTTATTGGCTCTGGGATGTAAATCCAGATAGAAAACACCTTTCAACTTTTCATCTTGATACACCTCAAACATCCGGACATCCTCCTGCCACACGCTAGGTTGCGAGATTTCTTTATATTCAAGATCAAATAGGGTTTTGGTAAGATCAAAAAGTCCTTTAATCACATCATCCAAGGCAAAATATTGTTTCACTTCCTCGGCATCAAGTTCATACTTTTCTTTGAGAAGTAGATTGAAATAATAGCTTTGCTCCCATGGTTTTACCTTATCTAAACCCCCACCATTTAATTCTTTGGCCGCTTGTAATTCAGCAACATCCAACTGCGTTTTTGCACGTAGATCTTCCTTTAAATTTTCTTCAAATTCCCAAACAGTCTCTGGGTTCTGGGCCATTCTATCTTCCAAGAGGTAAGCGGAATAACTGGCGAATCCGAGTAAATTTGCCATCTCCCTCCTTTTTTCTAACAAACGCTGTAATACCTCAAGGTTTTCAGGCGCTGCCCTGTTTTGATACTTTATAAAAAGTGCTTTGCGCGCACTTTCGGACTTACTGTATTTCATAAAGGGCCCATAAGAAGGATAAGACAAGTCTATTTGATAAGTGCCCTCCACTAGTTGGTGTGCTTCTTTATAATCAGCGGGTAAGCCTTCCATATCAGCTGCCTCTACTTCTAAAAAATCATCTTCAGCGGCAATGTTCTCTGAAAACTGATCACTGAGAACCGCTAATTCATCTTTGATTATTTTTAACTGATCTCTCTTCGATTTAGCTAAGGCAAAACCATTACGCTCAAACTCAATAATGGATTCATTTAAGAATTTCCTCTGATGATCCTTTAATTGATCAACCTCAGCTTGACCCGAATAAGACTTAATGGCTTGGTATAAGTCCTCATTCAAACTGATCTCATTGCCATATTGACTGAGTGCGGTATTCGCTTCTTGGGCCTGACTTCTAATGGCTGAATCTGGATGCGTATAGGCCATTAAATAGATGGGTGAGGCGATAGCTGAATAATTCGCCCAGAGTGCATCATAAGCCCGTATGGTGTTTTCAAAGTTTCTGTCTTTCTCTTTGATAGTAATTATTTTGATAAGCGCTTCATTAGTCATTTTTTCAGTCATTACTACTGCCTCACTCACATGATTAGCTGTGATCGATGCAAAATCAATAGGTTGATTATCCTGGATAAAAAAAGGATTAGCTAGAGCCGTCGAATCGACCTCTTGACTTTTTTCCAGGTCTGAGCAATTGACATTAAGCAATAAAACTGGGATCAGTGTAATCAAATAAAAATATTTCATAGGGGGTGCTTTTTTATAAAAAAATAGAAGTTAATGTTTTTAGAGGTTTTAATTTAAATAAAAAGTGAATATTCAGCAGATCATTGGATTCTTTTGAGTCATCTAGTTACAAGAGTTCTTTTTCTTTGGATGAGTTGACAAATAAAATATTTCCTAAATCTTGATATCCTTCAAAAACTTCTGCTCTAAGTTGTTTAACGGCCTCACTATTAAATCCAATAATCGTTAAATCAGCCCCTACAGACCTTTTATTTATAATGACTCTACTATTGGTTTCTTGATCTTTCTCAATCAACTCTACATTATTAGGCGAAATAGGCAACCTGCCTTCTTTTATTTGATCTAATAACTTTTCCCGTTGATCTGCTAGTTCATCTTTTGGGTGTATCGCAAATATTTTTATCTCTGCCCCTTGCCAATCTCGATGGCCCATGATTACAAAAGACATAAGTATCATCAGTGATGCATTATCGAAATCTCCTTGGGTAATCCAAATATGAATCTCATTGTGATATCCAAACCCTTTCTCAGTACTTGCCAAAACACAAATATCAAAATCGGTAGCACTGACCAATGGCATATTGTCCATAATGAGGTCGGTACAAGGACCCAAAGTTTTGGAGTATTCAAACATGAACATGTTAGATTCTTTTCCTGATACACTGGGCAATTGAATGGACTGGGCAATCGCTGTAGTATAGGATGGGCTGATAATCGTATCCAAATACATATTGCTTTTCGATATCTCTGCCTTTTCTATAAGCCTATCAAGCATCTCATGGGCCTGTTTGTTGGTTTCACGGGATACGTAACCCTTGATATAGTGAAGATAGGTTCCAAAACCATATCTATGCGATATCCATCGCATCAATTCAAAGGCCGCTGTACGCTTAAATGAATCATCTGAGATACAAATTAGAGAGGGGCGCCAAGTATTGACATCCTCTTTATCGGCCTTTTGTAAAAAAACCTGGAGCTGACGGCTTAATTGATAAATTACTCCTTGAAATATCTTCACCATCCCTTGTTTATTGGGACTGAAATAGGTGATCCCCACATAGATCAGTACCATGATCAAAAGGGCACTAAATGCATACATGGCATTCATTTTAAACATCATGTAAAAACAAAGCACTGCCCCTAATAAGGAAACATACCAGCGAGACTTAAAGGCCGGACGATAGGAAGGGTCTGCCGCAAAATGCTGCAGAAAAGAAATGGAACAAATCGCACCATAGGTAACCATAAAAAACATGGATATGATTTGAGCAACCATATTAATGTCCCCGACCAACAAAAAAAATAAGGCAATCAGGATCGTAATTACCGTAGCGTTGAAAGGCTCTCCTTTTTTAGTTTCTTTTGATAAAAGTGCGTTGATCCCTTTGTTTGGGATGATTCCATCTGAAGCCAAAGCTTGCAAGGTTCTTGGAGCTACCATAATTGAACCTAAGGCACTCGAAAATGTTGCTGCAGCGAGTCCAATGGCTATGATCGGTCCCCATAACGCAATCTTACCCATGATCAGTTGATCCGCTGCCAAATCTTCCGGAGAAGCCGATATGGTCAACTTATAAGCAATGAATAAATAGATCAACATCCCCGTAAAGGTGGCCATCAATGAACCTAACGGAATGGCTTTTTTGGGATCCTTAAGATCTCCCGACAGCCCGACACCGGCGGTCATCCCTGTAAAAGCAGGAAAAATAATGGCAAAAACAATAAAAAAAGAATCTGGATTCTGAATGGTTTTAAAAAAATCAAAATTCTCATTTCCAGACCTATAACCCGTATCTCCCAAAAATAAAAAAAGTAAGGAAACTACCAGAATTGCTACTACCGGATATAAAATTTTGACACCTAATTGTGCCCCTTTACTCAACATGATTGCACTCAGTACAAGTACCAATGGAGCACTGATCAATCTTTTATCCCAAATAAAAATATGCTACGTATCATTAAGCCATTCAATGACTCCATCAAAAGCCTCTGAAAAGGCAATGGCATAAAAGGCGATACTGATGGCTTGCGATAGATATAAAGTCAAACCAATGGCCGCACCGATATTGATACCAAAGGAGCGAGAAATAATATAGTATTCTCCTCCTCCTTCCACTTTTTGGTTGGTAGCTATTTCAGCTATAGCCATAGCCGTGGGAATGGTGATGAGGTGGCCCAATATGATGATGCCAACGGTACCTATAAATCCAACATTACCTACGGCGTAACCGAAACGCAAGAACATGACGGCACCCAAAATGGTAGAAAGTGCCGTTAAAAAAACAGGTGTCACCCCAAATTTTCCTTTTTTTTCCTGAAGATTAGACATGATTGCGTAGCATAAGTAGTCAAATATAAAACATCACTTTTTATCATTACGGACTGGCTGCAAATAAAATTTATTTATGGATGAGCAGTAACAGAATATATAGGGAAGAGAATCCCCTTTGATTGAGGGCTCAATTGTTCAAATCGTTTGATTTATTCTAATCAGAAAAAGTTAGCCTAGACGTTTATAAAATGATTGAGCATATTACTTGCACATGATATCTGCTTTAGTCACTCAAATAATAGAGCACAAATCTCAGTACTGCTTCATCTCAAACCTATTGTATTCCCTAATATTTTTTAACCCTTTGTTGTGATCCCGATGATTCAGAGATGATGGGTCCAGTAGTTCCCAAGATGGGTATATTTAACTTTACTTATAAGATCCCTAACCTTGGCCCGCTCAATGCATGAGTCATTTTTGAAAAGGTTTTCACTCTTAAAATGGATACCTTTTACGCAAGTCTCTCCATTTACTTAAATCAAACTGACTCGATCTTATCTGATTAAGAACTCAAAAAAGAAGATCTATTGAAGAATAAGGACTTCTCAATTAATTTGGATGACTATTTGATGACCTAAAAAGTCCTGATGGCTCGGACATGTCTTCCGTAATAACCACTCGCAGCTCCCTCAGACCCCTCACTCCTCTTATTCCCATAATTTTGGTAGCCATTGTAAAAACTTTGTCTCCAAGCCCCCTGCTGATCTTCTTCGGTAGAACTCCAATAGCCATCACCCTCAAAGCCCCCAATCATTTCTTTATTGAGGTATAACTTGTTTAACTCGGCCTTACTTGGTAAAAACCAATCATCAAAAGTCTCGGCCTCTTCAGTTACCACATAGTCTGCACACAACCTGGCTGCAGAAAGGAATTCATTGGTTGCTTTACCTTGTTTCAACACAATCAATTCAGTATTTTCACGACCTTTACCTACGGCTGCTCCAGTAGCTCCTGTTTTATTGAAAACTCCATTGTACCAAGGGGCACCTGACGGTAAACTTTGATCGGATTTTGCCGCAATCAAACCATGCACCTCTCCGGCTACATATCCTGAATCATGTGGGGTAAATACATAGGCAATTACGCCTCCTCCATACTCAGAACCTATCGGGGGAATGTAGGTAGAGCTGAATGATATGACCTCATTGCCATTCCCTGCGGCATCAACAAAAGAACCCGCAGCCAATTCGAAATCCTTCGGCCCAGGCTCTGACGGGGTGAAAATGGCCGAATAACTCATTTCACTCCCCTTGAATTCACTCAGTAAACCTCCATTTGCAACTACATCTGATGCCACAAAACCTGTAATTATTTCGCTACTTGTGAATTGTAATCTTAATATTTCATCATCAGAAGGCAATACTTCGGAATCACCTTTTGCTTCTTTATTTATCAAAATCTTCATACTCTTGACCAGCTGATTGATCTGTGTTATCTCGATGCTCATTTGGGGGGGCGTGGCATCATAAGTCCAAATAAATTCTGAGGATGCACTATTTTTATCTCCTTGGGCATTGGTAAATTTTCCCGCTGGAATGCTGATTTTGGTCAATCCCTCCTCAATAGCCTTGAACTTGGCGGTATAAGTCGTGCTATTTACCCTTTTAGCTCCCCCAATTTTACCATTGGATACTTTGACGTCTGAAGGAGCAAAATCTTTGGTTGGAGCACTACTGATAAAAGTCAAATTCAATATCTTATCATTGGAAGTTGCACCACTGGTTACTTCTTCCGCAGTAATCTGCATTGTAAATGCTGCTTCAATATCTGAATCGGGCGTTTCACTCCAAGCGAAATTCAATAAGGTTAAATAAAAAGAAATGGTTAAAAAGTGTGGCTTAAAGCTGCACATCTGGGTCGATTAAATAATGAATTGTCATTAATGAAAATTAAAATAAATTAAATTTAATTTATTAAATAGAAAAAAAATATAATTCTTTTAAATAAAAAAAATTGCCTTCATTTTATAAATTAAGAGTTTAATGAACTAAAGCTTAATTAATAACTGAAATCAGCTATTTCTTTACCTGAGATTCACATAATTTGGACCTCTCCAATACTTGATTTCATCTAGGAAATGATTTATCTTAGAGATGATTAAGAAAATCATGATCTCTCAATACTTGATAAAACCTTTATTTATTGGACTCTTCCTACTCCTTTTTTTTAGTGTGAGGGCGCAACAATGGCCTGTAGCCAAGGCCTGGATTTGGTATGATGCACAGCCATGGCGGGTGGGCACTAATTTCAATCCAAGTACCGCCATTAATCAACTTGAATTTTGGCAAGCGGAAACT
>Ga0209307_1001938_pt1 | contig 12620 bp, 20 predicted proteins | sample COGITO_mtgs_1105_FD_185519 | JGI IMG/M metagenome (GOLD analysis project Ga0209307, IMG submission 185519) | Pelagic marine microbial communities from North Sea - COGITO_mtgs_110530 (SPAdes) (version 2) | ecosystem: Environmental > Aquatic > Marine > Epipelagic ...
TATATATCCATGCTATCTTATAAAATATTTAAGGTGAGTAATTTAACACAGCCTTTTAAACATTTAAACCGGTTAAATCAAGCAATAGAAGAAAAAATAAATGATATGATTTATCAATTTTTAGATATTGAAACCTATAATAATCTCGATCGACTAAATGAATTAAAGCAAATATTAGATAAAAACAACAAACATTTTATCTTAAATTTCCAATGCATCATTACACCACCACCCGAATTAAATAAATACAACATTCATGAAACTATCTGGAATATTAATGTGTTGGTGGATTGATTGACGCACTCACACTCACACGCACGCACTCACACGCACGCACTCACACGCACGCACTCACACACATATACACCCTAAAATACAAAAGTAAATTGCAGTCTTTTTTCATTAGGTAATTTGGTTCGCTTACTTAAAAACTTAAAGTATTTATTGGCAAGTGAAAATCGTGATCCAACTTGTTTGGCTTTTTTATAAAGTGTTTTTTTATGTTTTTTCATAGCTTCTAACTAAATCGGTTGGGCACACAGATGAATTTTGGCAAAATTTTAAATTTTTGTTGCAGAATGCGGAAAAAATAGATGTGTATCATCCGGTAGATTATAAAAACAAACCTCAACCGTATTGTGGTATGACAATTACAGATAATCCGTATTATGATGTTTAATTAAGAAAGTATATAATATGTATACATTCTTAATAGGCGATTAATGTTAATTAATTATTTTCTTCTACGTCTTTTCGTCTTTCTACGTAACTTTGTTTTACGCTTTCTTCGCGTCTTTTTTTTAGTTATCTTTTTACGTAGCGATTTACGCCTCTTTTTTGTCTTTCTTTTTCTTCTTCCACCGTGGCTACTACCATACGTGGTCTTACCACAACCCCTACATTTATGAGTAACCCCCCACGGACCCCCACTTACGAAGTCCATCGCACATTTCTCGCCTGTTACAACACAAGTATTTTCCAACTTTCCAATTTCGTTTTTCAATTTGGTGCATTTTTCGCACTCTTTGACCATTGTTTCTGTTTTCTCAACAATTAATTTTTTCTTTTCTATTTCTTTTTTATCAATTGATGGTTCTTTTTGAAGGAAGGACAAGAAATCCTCGACTGTATTATTTACCGGGTTTTCCACAATATTATCCATATATAATAACTAAATATTTTAATTAATTATTATATTATTTTCTTCTACGTCTTTTTGTCTTTCTTTTTTTAGATTTTCGCCTTCTATGAGATTTTCTTTTGCGCGATTTTCTACGCGATTTTCTACGCGATTTTCTACGCCCGCCAATGACTTCGAACTTCTTCTGACCGCACTTTTCACACTGGTAACCCTCGACAACATTATTTTTTGATATCAAATTCCATTTGCACGGATGTCCATCTGTACATAAATTTTTTAAGGCAGAGTACTCTTTTCTTAATTTGTTACATTCTTCCTCACAAATCGCGATTTGTCTTGATTTCATTGCTAGTTCGGTTTCAACTGGTTTAGCCTCCACAAACGACGATGACATATATATAATAACTAATATTTTAATTAATTATTATATTATTTTCTTCTACGTCTTTTTGTCTTTCTACGCAACTTCGTCTTTCTACGTGACTTCGTCTTTCTTACTTTCATTATCATACCTACTTGCCATATCCTTTTATGAGGATATTTTCCTTGCTTATAAAGCCGTTCCAATTTCTGAATGGTATGTTTTACATCATCTACAGTCGTATATTTAATATGAATAGTATCCTCGGGATTTTTATCAATATACACATCAAAACTTTTTTTGGGGTTACTTGGATTGTATAAAAATTGTTGTTTACGCGTTTTTGATTTCCCCGTTCCGGTCCCTTTTCTTTTTCTACGCATCGTTGCGTTGCCTTTTCTTTTTTTACGCATCGTTTTCTTCACCATTTATATACAACAGATATGATATTTTGTATTTATAATAATGTATTTATAGTTATGTATTTATAGTTATGTATTTATAATTATGTATTTATAGTTATGTATTTATAATTATGTATTTATAATTATGTATTTATAGTTATGTATTTATAATTATGTATTTATAATATATATCTACACATGAGTGGTAATTTAATATTTGAAATCCCAGTGGTATTTGACATCAGTGGAGACCTTACATTATTTGGCGAACTTCCAGTAGAAGATTTGGTTGATCATCATTTAGTATGGAGATGCTCCACTACAGATGTATCCGCATCTCGTTTAGAAAATTTGTTTTTAATTGGCGATTTAAGTGGTGGTAGCAGTTTATTTTGGGCTCGAGCAGATAATTCTGGAAACGAAACAAACCAAGAGTATTATGTTTCCAATTTTAGTGAGTTTATTTCTAGAATACTATTAAAAGATTCCAATTTAATATTTAATAACAGCGATATTAGTAAAAATGTTCCTATTGGTCCGGCGGTTCAAGGGCAAGACCCATCTCAAAATATATATACATCATCATTAACTGGATTAACAGGAACCAAATATGCCGAATGTATGATAAGAGTATTATGCACACATTTATTAGGCAATCCCTTATCACAAACTTTTATTAAAGATGAAACCAACCTAATAAATTACATTGAATCCGACTCAAATGTATATGTACTTGCGTCACAAATAAATGAAACGCTTGGTGGTGATGTATCGGGTAATGGGTCGATCGCTTTATCCACGCAAAAATTAAACGGCGTAGAAACAAGCATTGATGCCTCACAAAATGTAAGCGATGGTGTGTCAAATATCATATTAAAAACAATGTATGAGCAAATGTTTTCTGATATTAGTAACAATGCTACAAGACGACAACGAATGGTGGAAATGTCCGATTTAAGTGGCGACCAACAAAATATAAAAACATTTGTGTATAAATTACCGTTTCTACCTGGTGATAAAATCAATTTTTACATTAGAAATTATATTAATTTAGACTTTGAAGCATTAACCGACGCAAGTGGAAATGTTACCAATACATTAAATGACTTGGAATTATCGGATATTTTTCCGGGTGGTTCTCTTTCATTAGGCGTGCCTTCACCCGGATGTTATGGGTGGATGGGTAATCCCGCTAATAACAGTTTCAATATTACGCAACAAACCACCGATGTAAGTGGAAATCGAAATATATTTGATGCTCATGTATGGAAAATACAAATAACGCTCGTTTAATTACAAACAAACATGAAAGGAAATCCAAACTTCAATAAATTTTATAAACTTCAATAAATTTTATAAACTTCAATAAATTTTATAAAATATTATATATATATATAAATATAAATGAATGCGTATTCAAAACAAGAACTGCGCAATAAGTTATGGTTAACTCATCTCGGTATTGATTTTGCTACATCCCGTCCATATTTTTATGCTCAAGGGACTTTTGATTGGCAGTGTAGGTTAGGAAAAATTAAAAAGAAAAGCCATATTTATTTATATTATAGACAGGGTAGACGGGGTAAACAAAATAGATTTCAAATAATAAAACCTGGAGAGAACGATAAAAAATATTTAATAGCGGAGATAGATGAAACAGATATTGATTATAATTATAAGCGTACAACAGATGGGTGTATTATAAGCTACACTGATATGAATACTAAAAAAAATTGTAAAGTAGTGTTAACACCTTGTCACGAAACAAAAAGACAAACAAAATATCGTGCTCGTAGTTGTCCCTCTCCAGGAGTGGATTTTGAAACACCAAACCCCAGTATAGAAAATTGGAAGTATTTATTAAATTTATGGATTTTAGAATCACCATCCAGAGGTGCTGGCAAATCAAAATCCAAACACACACGCAAATCATCCCCATCCAGAACACCATCCACAGGCAAATCATCCCCATCCAGAACACCATCCACACGCAAATCATCCCCATCCAGAACACCATCCACAGGCAAATCACTATCCCTATCCACACGCAAAACACCATCCAGACGAGGTGGTGCAAAAAAGTATCACAAAGCGACAAAAAAACATCGTAGAAAAAAGATTAAAAAAACTCGCAAAAATAAGTGAATATGTGATACTATTTCTATTTCATAATCTATTTCATAATTATTATTTAAAATTATTATATTTAATAATTTTAAATGCCAGTCGCTCGGACTTGTTTTTACTGTAGAAAACCCTTTTTAAAATCAACACATGAAATGATTTCTCACGTTCGATCTTGTAGTAAATATAAAGAATTTGTTAAAATGCAAGGTAACAATAACAATAACAACAATAATAATAACAGTCATAAAACACTAGTCAACGACAACGTTAAACCCGAACTCTCAATACACCCATTTTTTTAAAACGCCCGTATCAATTTACTAATGATACCGCGATAAAATACACGTGCCTCGTGTTTAAAATTATACAGTTTATCATATGACACCCATTTAATCATATCTTTTTCGTATAACCCGGATTGATTATATAACTCCGGCTTATTTTTTTTAACAAATAGAAAGTTTTTCCTGAAATCTTTTACAATAGTATCATTATATGGCACATATATTACAAATGTTTTATACTTATGGTGTTCTATTTCTTTAACACATTTTTCATTTACTAACTTTGTAATATTATTTTCATCACCTAGAAATCCAGAAGTTTCTTCAAATCCTTCACGAATTGCCGTTTGTTTATATGTTTCGTCATCCTCGCGACTTCCACCAAAATCAGACCACATACCTTTTTTTGCTATATCACCGGTATGTTTATCTTTGTTTTCTCTCCCAAACAAAAATAACACTTTTCCTTTATGTATTGTAAATGGTAGTATTCCTGCTCCCATATATAATAATACAGATATTTTGTAGTTTTTTCTAATTTAAAACAAATACTTAAATCAAATAATTAAATAATTAAATAATTAAATAATTAACAATTAAAAATAATTGTTTTATACAGATTATACCAATATGGAACCCAAATCATATGAAGAACCCAAATCATATGAAGAACCCAAATCATATGAAGAACCCAAATCATATGAAGAACCCAAATCATATGAAGAACCCAAATCATATGAAGAACCCAAATCATATGAAGAACCCAAATCATATGAAGAACCCAAATCATATGAAGAACCCAAATCATATGAAGAACCCAAATCATATGAAGAACCCAAATTATACGAAATAAGACTAAGTGATTTAGATAAAAAAAATAATAAAGAAGAAGTCCAACGATTAATGCACGACAATAAAAATATAGTTATACTTTCAAATAAACTTATCGATCTTACTAAATCATTTGCAAACGATATTCGAAAAAACAAAGAGAAAATATACGATTTATGCGAACATCAATGGTACAATGAAGACATCATATCGGATGAACGAGTTAATACTTTATGTGTGGTATGTGGTCTGTGTAAGGAAGACTATGGAAGAATTATATACGAACAACACTCAAACTCATAACCAATACGGTATTCCTTCTCACGATGGTGTATATTTATGAAACAACTCTATCTCTCCCTTTTCAACCGACTCAACCAATAAGTTCAACGGTTTATCTCCATGTTCATCTTTGTAATATACATAAACAGGTGCAGCTGGTTTTTCTATAAAAAACATTAGCCCTACTAAATGTTTCAACCATTTACTTTGTAACATAATTACACTTTTTTGTAAATATTGTGGTCGTTTTCGCTTTATTTTTTTAATAAACATTGCCATTTTAATAGCATAAAATATACTTACATCACCGAATTCACAAGCATCAAATAGCATTGTAAATGGCTCTAATCGATTATATAACCCCAGCCATGTATCTGTAAATTGTTTATAATCAACATAACTTTTAATATCACCTTTCAACTTAATATAAACAAGAGGCCAATTATCTAAATTATAAGAGGCAAACATTTTCGTTTTTATACTAATAACGCACATAATCCATCCGAAAAACAAACGAACAACCCAACACACAAGACAACCGACAAGTTGCAGTAAATTGATTTAAAATAATATACTGCTTAGATAGTAAGCATTATATTATCATATTAAGTATTAACAATGGATATCAATAAAATCGATCAACAAAATAAAATCATCGCAAACATTGAACGGTTTGATATTGGTGATCTAGAAAAATTAGACAATTTTATAGGTAAACACCGTGGAAAGTCAACTCAATATTATGTAGAAAATATACCATTTCATCGGTTTACATGTGAATCGTTTGAATATTTAATACAACAAATCAATACTTTTCGAAATACATATTTTGATATAGGACCGTTTGTTAATAAAAATGGAGTATGGTATAATAATAAATCCACTGAAAATCTGGAAAATATTATAGAATCATTAGAAGATGTTGTAAAACAGCAACAAAAAGAAATAAAAATACTAAAACAACAATTAGCACAAAAATAACCCATTGTAAGACATCGCATTGTAATTATTATCTTATAACCATTCACTTTTTATTGTCGCAAAGAATTCGTCCAATTATAATACGAAACATCTCGCACGGAACCAGATACTCCTGCTGTTCTTGATTGATTATTTTGTGAAAAAGGGAGAGATGTGTTTTTATTTGTATCTGACAAAGTATCATCCATTTCATTTATAATATTTTTCAGTTGTTCTACATAATTTTCTATATCATCAATAGCCTTTTTATAGGAGACGATATCACTCATTATTATTGTATTTATATGTATATCATCACTTGTTTTCATATAATTTTTTATATAAATTATATGAAAACGTATTGCATCATCAAATCAATTATTATCTATATTATCAAATTCAGCAAGCAAAACCGGATCAAACACCCCACCAGGAGGAACGCCATATTTTTGAATATATAATAAATACCGCACATCAATCGAAACATCGGCTTCAATAACCGCTCTAATAACCTCAGGTGCTTGACGAGGTAATAAATTACCACCTAATTCATCCACACGTTCTTCTAACCTTTCAATCTGCTCGGATAACACTCTAAAATCACTGCGACCTTTTGTTGTAATCTGCAAAATCGAAATGCCAATACTTGCTAAATAACTAGTATCCGAATCACTTAAATACTTGCTTAAATTATCAAGAACCTTTGTGTAATCAGTTAATATGTAATTATCTAAATCACCCGTATTATTATTTAAGTAGTCGGTGATAAATTGTGGTCTAACATTTACATTAATATAAGACTGTAGTTTTTGAACCAATGCAGAATTACCACCGCCACCCCCACTATTAAAACCTATAGTATTTTGTGATTTGGATATTAATTTTTGTAAAACACCCACAGAGGATGATTTGCGGGGCATATATAATTCCAGCACATATTATTAAATCGCCTATCCCACATCACACATCACACATCACACATCACACATCACACATCACACATTACTCCGTTAATTTAGTATTGGGAAATTCAAGCGATTTGTTTTTGGCGTATATCAACAGATTGTTTTGCTTAAAAGCACCGGTTCCATTTTGTGTATATACCGTTTGATTTGAAACATCTTTATTAAAGTAAGTATAATTATCCACAAAATAAGGAGTTTTCAATCCACAATCGGTTTCGCCACCTCTTGTATTACTATACGGCCAATTGGTTCCTCCCAACATCTCACTTTTCTCCAATGGATTATTAGAAGCATCTAATTGTAATCCAGTATAATTAACCGTAGTAACATACCAATCATCAATAGTTTCCGTTTTGATTTTATCGGTATTGTTTTCTAAATAAGTAGTATAATTGCAACTTAAATCACTGCATCGTTTATAACCTTTTACGGTAGATAGAAAGGTATCATAACTTTTAACAGTATCAATCGTAGAATTAGTCGCCATTTTAATTTGTGGTTGATTGTTGTTACGCGAACGATACAAATATATATTTTTCTTGTTTATCATATGATTTGATGCTGTAATTGGTTCATCGTTTTTTCCAAACATAGAAGAGTTCATTTATATATCTATTAAAATATAAAATTGAAAACAAATAATAACTAAATTGAAATTAAATTAACCATACATCAAATTATCAATTAAAGCATCGTATCGTATCACATCAGATTATCAAACACAACACAACACAACACCACACAACACAACCATGTTTCGTCAATCTAATTCACCAACTTACAATAAAAATCGTGGCAATAATAATCATCGCGACAATTATAACCGAAGTAATAATTACCGCCGAAATACTCGTAATAATCAAGACCATTCAATTCGCACTACAATACGACGCGACACAAAACCGCCTGAAGGAGGTGGATGGGAAACGGTAAGTAGACCAGGTGCTCAACGGCAACAAACATACCAAAAACGACAATGGCAACCAAGCCGACCTACTAATTCTCGATTTAACAGTTTGAAATCATCTCCAACATCATCGTCTCGCTCATATGCAAAACCAAATTCGTTTTCTGCGTTGGATGATACCGAGACCGAACCACCGCGAAATAGATGGGGTGCACATCAGCAGCAACAGCAGAATCACCCACATCAACAGTCACAGCAGCAACAGCATAAACCGCCAGAACCTATAATGGAGTTTCCACCTCTATCTGCAAATATAACCACATCTAAACCAGCTTCTACACCAATACAATCTACTTGTAAACCAGTTATACAAGGAGTTTGGGGTAAAAAATTAAGTGAAGCGGTTGTTACAGAAGAAAAATTCGAAAAACAAGTAATTAAACCCAAGGTTGACGATGGAATGATTGCTATTAACTCAACGAACGGTATACATGTTCAAAAATCATCGTATCACAAATTTAATTATAAAAATAAATATAATCCACTGTTGTTTAAAAACAATCAATCTTGGGCCGACATGGCGGATGAAGAAGAGTCGCAATACTATCAAGACAGTTATAGCGACGATGACGAAGAACATGATTATTGCGACAACAACGCATCTGTAAGTGATGAAGACGAATATTACAGCGATGACTATGATTATAGATAGACATTAACTAACTAATAATTTAATAGATAATTAATATACTTATACAAACTTATAAATTTTTATCGTCTTTTTGATGTTTTGCGACTTGGACTACTTTTTTTTCCTGCATGTGATGCGGATTTTTTTCCTGCAGGTGATGCGGATTTTTTTCTTGTAGGTGATGCGTATCTTTTTCTTGTAGGTGATGCGTATTTTTTTCTTGTAGCGGTTTTTCTTGGTGGACTTACACTAACGCTTAATGTTGGACTATCAGTCTCTTTTTCTAGTCTTTTACCATTGGTCAATCTATATATTTTAAACCGAATTTGGTGGTATTTTTCATCTAAAATTTTTAAATTTTTTGTATATTTGTTTTTAGTTTCTCCACTTACAAGTAGTAGTTCTTGCGTTGTGTTAATTATCGTATCAATATTTTTACTCCACAGTCTGCTTTGTTTGGTGTATGCTTTTTGGCGTTTATCTATCAATTTCATGATTTGCTTATTTATTGTTTCAATCTCAGTATCTACATCCGATAAATTCTTATTATGTTCCTCTCTCATGTATTTAAGTATAGGATATACATGCTTACTATATAAAGTCTCCCTCAAATATGAAAGTTTATCTAATTGTTTTTGAAGTTTATCTATTTTTAGTTTTTCTATTTTTAGTTTTCTTTCTCTAGTTTCAGACATTATATATATATATTATTTATATTATTTATAAAAAGAATCTAAATGTTTAATAATTAATTATATTAATTAAATATAAATAATGTCAACAGCAGCTCGTATTCAAAAAGAACTATCTATATTAGTAAAAGATCCACCAGAGAATTGTAGCGCTGGTCCATCGGGAGACGACCTTTTTCATTGGGAAGGTACTATTATTGGCCCAACCGAAACCGTATACGAAGGTGGTATTTTTAATTTAGACATACAATTTCCCAAAAATTACCCATTTAAACCGCCTAAAATAAGGTTTTTAACCAAAATCTATCATCCAAACATAAATAGCGGTGGGTTTATATGCTTGGATATATTTAAAGAAAATTGGAGCCCTGCTTTAACTATTACGAAAGTGTTGCTTTCAATATGTAGTTTATTAACCGACCCAAATCCAGACGATCCTCTTGTCGTGGATATTGCAGATGAGTATGTAAATGAACGCGAAAAATACAACGAAACTGCGCGATCATGGACGCAAATTTACGCGTCTGTGTAATTAATTAATATTCAAGCAACATTCAAGCAACATTCAAGCAACATTCAAGCAACATTCAAGCAACATTCAATTAATATTCCACTAATATTCGGATTTTAACTAATAATAATTTACCATACTAAATAAATGAATTACTTTAAGAAACAAAGATGTACACCAATTACATCATTAAATAATGATGTATTTGTATTTGAAAAGGTTGAGTTATATGAACCATCCCATATGCCAAAAATAGGATGGATTCATTCTTGTATAATGTGTGCTAGTTTTACATCTAAAACATTGTTATTTGATAGGACACACTATTTAAATAAAAATTACGAGTTTCATACTTATTTATGTAAAACATGCGTTGGTAGAATTTCAGACAATATAAGGCATTATATTTTATTTAGTAAAAAAGCATCTAGTATGATGCGGCGATATAAAATACGAAATTTTAATAGAAATCATTTGCATGAGGTAGAACAAGCAGTATTGCCTGATACTTCTACATCATAACTATTACAGTCGCAAACACGGCGAGCTTTTACTCGTGCGATTTGGTCTCCTGCAGTTAACATTTTATTATCAGTAGGCGTTTGTCCTTGTTTATTATCATTAATCGCGGCTGATGTTTTATTTTGCAAGTGTTGATTGCTACTAAATTCCGGCATTCTTTTATATGTAGTTTTAGGATCTACAAAATGTTTAATTCTAGTTTTATATAAATTACGATATGATTGTTGAACAATAGGTGTTTTTGCATAATTAGAGGAACATTTGCTTTTATTGACACCTGTGTTTGTAACTGCTAAGTTAAAACCACCTCCCGCAGAATTAACAACATTGTGCCTAGTTTTATTATCTAGTTTTCGTTTTAAAACATATAACGACATTATTTTATATTATTATTAGAAAATAATATAAAAAAAACAATCAACTAACCCGCCAAAAATTGCGCATAAATTGGTACCAATATAAATCAGCACGCAATTCTTATCCAACAAACGAAACAGCACATCACAGCACAATTGTCCTAGTATCTTTAATTTACCAAAACTAATTAAGTGAAAATGAACAGCAATACAAATACCAATACAAACAACCACCTATGTTGTATATGCAAAACAGATTATAGACCAACTGCTTTAGTTGATTTGCAAGAGCTTGGCCGTGGTCATTATCACTGTTATATAAGTAAATATCACCCTGATAAAATTGCACCGTGGGAAAGAGATGAAGACGCGCGACTACAGTCGTTCTTGGCAGCGCGTCGTTTGCAACTACAAAGCGACACCGCATCACAATCGAAGCCAATCTACCGCAATCATTACCGTAATAATTTAAATTTAAACGACCCGATCCAATCGCGAATTGCCGCGTCTTCTCCTTAATGAAAACAACCAAACCAACCTTAAAAAATAAAAACGATACTTTTATTCATCCTATCTTATCTGATCCAATATACTTTTTTATTGATTGTCTATAAATTTGCGTTTTTGTTTGATTTTGTCTTTGTCTTTGTCTTTGTGCTTTCTTTGAGGTTTATCACTTGGTTTATGCAGATACACAATCCAAAACCACGGATCATCATAAAATATTTTTATGTTTAAACGCGTAGTTAGTTTTTCTATAACTCCATCTACATAATCATTTTTATACCAATAACTGTAATAAATATGAACAATATTTGTATTTTTGCCTTTGTTCTCTATAATATCAATTTTCTTTATTTTGCCAAATTGATATTTATTTAATACATCAATTATCTGTGTTTTTTTAATAGTCTTACAGACACGAGGTATGCACAAAGTGTAATTGTTAAACATGGATATGTGGATTAACAACTATCCATATTTATAAAATCAATTTTATAAATGCTGTCTCTTATATATTGGTATTTAGTATAGGTAGCAAGTATCTATATTTATACTATATAAAGTGTAAAATCCTTATTTAACCTAGGGTAGCTGTAAAGAGACATATTAACTACTAATTTACTCTTTAAATTGATTTAAATAAAAGTAATTAAACAAAGTAGTAAAACATATTATATATAATCGAATTACATTACAGTTAATACATTACAGTTAATACATTACAGTTAATACATTACAGTTAATACATTACTGATAATACATTATATTAATAGAATTATACCAACTAAAGCAATGAATCGTTTTCAAGATATGTCATCCAATCGCTTTCAAACTTCATCTCAATCTCGTCCGCAACAAAATAGGTTTCGTTCTAGCTCAAGGTTTAAAGACCATTTTAGACAGACACCATCGCCAACTCGAATATTTCCAGAAAGTAATAGCGGCAACAATAACAGCAACGGAAATGCACGATTTAATCGTGATTTAAATCGTAGTTCTCGTTTTCAATCCAATTTACCAACCAATAATCGGTGGAAACGAGATGAATCAGCAGGCAGCAGCAGCAGCAGCAACAACAACAA
>Ga0209307_1001949_pt1 | contig 12590 bp, 7 predicted proteins | sample COGITO_mtgs_1105_FD_185519 | JGI IMG/M metagenome (GOLD analysis project Ga0209307, IMG submission 185519) | Pelagic marine microbial communities from North Sea - COGITO_mtgs_110530 (SPAdes) (version 2) | ecosystem: Environmental > Aquatic > Marine > Epipelagic ...
TTAATATTAGCTACAGATAATGCATGATCTACCTGTGCACAAGCGCTAAACGCAGTTATCAATATTAAAAAAGTGAAAAATTTGGGCATTTTTTATTTTTTTATTTTGTAAAAATTAAACAACAACTTTTAAAAACCAGTACCTGGATCTGCAGGTGCTGATGCAGCTTGTGCTTTTTGCGGATTTAGAATCATATAAGTTCCTAAAGCAGTTAAAGCAGCATACTTGCCATAATTACCAATTTTTTTGATGGCATGTTTACGTGAAATATTTTCTGAATTGGCTTTTATTGTTTTTATATTTTTTTCCATTTTGTAAAGTTTTATTGAGGATTTATAATTATTCTATAATTATTTTTTTATTCAATTTACCTGTTTGCGTTTCTAGTTGAATAAGATAAATACCTGTTGATAAATTTGGTAAGTTTATTTCTTTACTTCCATCAGAAATAAATGATGAATTCATTACTTCTTTTCCTAAAATATTGTATAATTTTAAGTTTGCATTACCATTTGGTAAACCAACAATATTTAAGGTTGTAGCATTTAATTTATAGATACCTATATTATTTAAATTATTATCAACTGTAGATAATGCATTACTTTTTGTGTGTAGATAAAAACGACCTATATTGTTTGAGTTTTCAGGAAGCGTAACAGAATAGGTTTTGTTTGAAGCATTTAATTCATTAAAAGTTTTTAATACTCTGTCTTCTAAATAAATTTTTATTCCATTTGGTAGGTTTAATCCTTCAGCTGAAAATGTGATTTCTTTATCCATTTCAGTATTTAAACCAATAGGTATTATTGTGTTTTCATAATCTGAATTTGGCAATACTTGTCTTGCAAAATCTACACCTTTACTATTTTCAGCTAAATGAGAGTAGATATTAAAATTAGAAGAAACTCCAGTAAATGTTCCAGCATCCAATCCCTTATCTAAGGATTTTGTTGCGTTTGCGCTAAATCTAATTTCTGTCTGTGCAGTATTTTTTCCTTCTATTGCAAATAGTTTAACTGAAGGAGTATTTGTTTTAAGAAAAGCAACACCTGTTTGATGACTTTGCAAAGTTTCTGTAATTGTAAAATTATCTGAGGTAGAGTTTACAGCGTTTACAAAGAAACCTTGTCCTGGATGTATATAATCGGTTGTATTATCTAAAAGTGTATATGTACTTCCATTCCAAACATAAGCAAACTCATGTGTATCTGTTAAATTTGCACTATTTGCTGTAATAACGTCACCTGCCTTTATATATGACGAAAAAGGGTTTCCTACAAAGTTCCAATTGCTTGTATTTTGAGTTATGGTAGTTAAAAAATCTGCATCATTATAAGTACCTGTAAAAGTGTAATTACCAGCACCTGTTCTTTTTAAAGAATAACCTGTTCCGCTTGTAAAAGTTCCAGAACCACCTGCTTGCATATAAATCCAAGGACCAGTTGCAGTGTCTGGACCTGCACCATCTGTATCTGTATCTAAAGCACCATTTTGATAGGTAGAAATACCTCTATTATTTGCCTGACCAGAAGCTATTGAGTTTGCAGTAACCCAGGCATCATTATACGTTTCACCAACTACTGGAGGAGAAACAGAATGAAAATCATCATTTGCAATTGCTAAAATATAATCTATATTACCAGTTGCAGTGCCTTTTACTATTAAAGAACTGCCTGATTGAGCTGTTAATGATCCATTATTTGTAAAGTTGTTATTAATTGTTAACCCATTAGTTGCATTTAAACCAACTGAATGCGTTGCTGTAATTGTAAGAGACTTAATTGTGTAAGTTTGATTTAAGGTAACATCATTTTCTATGACAACATCTGTTAAACTAGTTGGTATTAAACCATTTATCCAAGTAGCAGTATTCGACCAATTACCATCTGCTATTGAGTTTGATCTTGCAAAATCGTTAATAGTTCCTGGTGTTCCTAAATCTCCATCTCCAAATGCAGTAACTGCCAATCCCCAGTTATTACCATCATTATTTAAGGTACCTTCTAAAGTGTTTATAGATAACTCCATACTTGCACCATTTGGTATAGGAAAATTATCTGAACCATCTCCAACCCATTCTACTCTATCTATTTCTGTAGTTCCTGCTGTTAATATTATACGACCATTAGAATTGGCAAGAATAATATCGCTTCCTTCTAAATCGTAATCAACTTGGTTTATATTTCCATTTTCGGTATTATCTGCGTTAGTTGCAAAAACTAAATATCCGTTTGCAGGTACAATTGTAGTACCATTTGCATTATTTATGGTTATTGAGCTGTTATGGTCTTCCAATAACCATCCATTCATATCTATTGGACTTGCTGTTTTATTATAAACCTCAAAAAATTCTCCATCATCATCACTAGTTATATTTGGATTTTGTAATAATTCTGTAATAATAATATCTCCTGAAGTTGGTGTTTCCACATCGTTTACTGTTATTGTAAGAGTGTGTTGCGTTACAAGCCCTAATTCTGCGGAATTTCCTCCTGATGGATTTTGTAAATTTAAAATGAGCGTTTCATCAAACTCAAGAAGTGCGTCATTTGTAATAGTTACTGTTAAACATTGATTTGCACTGCTGCCTGCAGGAAAAGTCAATGTTGTTGGAAATGTTATTGAGGAATAATCAGAGCCATTTGTTGTAGTGCTAGCTCCATCTAAATTTAACTCTACAGTAGTTGCTGTGCTTCCACTTTGGTTTGCAATGGATACACAAATATCTATAGAAGCCGTATTTTCTGAAACACTTGAATCTACGCTTACAAATTCTACAACTGTGTCTGTAACAGGTGCACCAATCCAAGCTCCAGGATCAAAAGCACCACTACTTGCTGCCAATGTTCCATTTGTATGGCTTGTACAACCTGCAACTGCACTATCTCCTGTTACATTCCAATTCGCTTCATTCCAAGTGCCACCATTTGCTGTGGTTACAGAAGCTATTCTTTCTGCTCTTCCATCTTCAAAATCATGACAAGTATCTGTACCATCTATTCCTATAACTCCAAAAATATCAAGTGTAGCATCTGTACCATCTAATAATAATATATGATCATCTCCGTTACTAAACAAATCGCTATCTGCTACTTGATTAGGTGCAAAGCCATAGCAGGTATTAAAATCAGTACGCCCAACTACAAAAAAACCTTTAGGTGGTATTGTTCCACTTAGAGCAGTTGTATGAAAAGGAGATGAGCCCGCATTTGCGTAACGTTGTAATTTGTAATTATTAGTTCCTAAATCTACGCTAGAATTACCATAATTATACAATTCGATATATCTACAACCTGTATCATTAGAAGGATCTGCTATTTCTGTGATAAAAATTTGCGAATAACTTATACTTGATAACAATAGTGTTATAAGTAAAATGTAATGTTTTTTCATGATCTAAAATTTTAATTAATAAAACTAGTATTTTATCAACTTGTTAACTTTTACAAGTTGGTTGTTTATGTTTTAGGAGTATTTTTCGACTTTAGGACTTTCTATTGTATATCTGCAATAGGAACTCTGGTTATTTCCATATCTTCTTTTCTAGTAGAATAGAATGTATATAAAAAACCATCGTGCACAATGGAACTTGAATAGGCAAAACCACGATCTCTACCACCTATGCCAGTAAATCTAAAATCTCTTGGGCCGTCTTTTCTTAAGCTATATACTTTGTCGAAAATATAGCCATCTTGACTGATTGAAATAGTCATAGGATCTCTTGCCAAATAAACAGCTTCATCAAAAGTTTGTGTAATTTGGTTACCAATTAATAAAATTCTTCCATCGTCTAATTTTATTGCTTGCGCTCTACTTGGCGAATCAGGAATATCTGATGGAAAAGGAAAACCCCAACTACCTTCTTCATCTTTAAAACTTACGTACATTCTATTATTATGAACAGGATTGCTTGGCGTTCCGAAATTACGCATCATTAAAACTTCTACATCATCATTTGTTCTATACATAAAACATTCAATTAAGTTAGATCCATCATTACCTGTTCTTTGAACTCCTTGTTCTGCGCTTGCCCACCAACTAATCTCATCATTTGCATCATACCAATCTTTTAATTTTTGAGAATTTGGTGTAATTAATTGTTCTTGGGTGTATGATTTCATATAACTTGGTAATTCATCTCCTGATGACATTGGAGATAATAGAAATGGTCTTCCTAATAAGCCGTTTGCATTTACTTGACGAGCAATAGGATATCTACCAGCTTCAAATACATATACAATTGCAAATAGTTTATCATCAACAACTACCCAACGATCTGCTTTTAAATGAATACCTTCTTCCGATCTTTCTTCTATTGGACCAGGTGCTGCAAATAATTCTCTCATATCTGACCAATCGTCCCAGGTATCTGCTGAAGCATACAAAATTCTTTGTCCAGGAGCGTCTTCTCCTAAAGGATGATTACCCCACATTCCATAAAACTTACCTTTAAAATTTATAATGCACGCATAATGATTGTATGCGCCTTCTTCCCGAGTTTCTGGAAACCAAACTGATGCGTGTTCTGCATTAGTTAATAGTGGAAATTGATCTGGATTCTTTGGGATATTATCACTCCACATTGGCACAACTGGCTTGTTGTCTTTCGTAAACTTATCTGTAGTTAACGTTCTTGTACCTACTTGAATTTCAACAGGCTCACCATCATTATTAGTTACTGGAAACGTTTTATAGTCTAATTGGCAGGAAACATTTAAAAGTGCAATGATTCCAAACAGAATTAGGTATCTTATATTTTTCATATTGTATTTGTTTAATTATTTAATATCCAATGTTTTGCCCTAATGGAGCTCCAATATTTTCATCGATTGCAGATTGTGGTATTGGCCACCATCTATGGTAATCTTGAATTGTATTTCTTGTAATTTCTCTCATATTATATTTTCTAACCCTTTCTACCAATTTACCTGTTCTAACCAATGTTCTTCTTCTTGGCTCTTCTACAATTAGTTCTCTTGCTCTTTCATCTAAAATGTAATCTAATGTAACATCACTTGCAGTAATTAAAGATGCCTTTGCTCTGCTTCTAACCACATTAATGTCATTGGCAGCATCTTGTAGTCTTCCTAAATTCCAATATGCTTCTGCTCTTAACAAGTATGTTTCTGCCAATCTAAAAACCATAATATCTTGGAAAGTTCTTCCTGAAAAACCAATATCTGTATTTGTTAGAGTACCAACATTTCCTTCTACTTTTCTTATTATTGGGTAGATATTTCTCATGCTATCTATATAACTTAGAGTACTTTTTTGTACTTTTTGTTTGTAAAAAGCAGAACTTGGGTTATTGTAGTAGAAATCTCTTCTAATGTTAAATTTTGAGTTTCTAATATCATTATTAAAATCACTATTCCATAAATTGTAAATAAACCAAGAATTAGGTCTCATTTGTCCAACACCTCTTCCTAAACTATCTGCTACAACCATACCTGGTGCTCCACTAGGATCATTAAGTCTTGAATACCAAGAACCCCAATATCTTAATCGTAAATTTCCTCTTGAATTTCCTTGACCACCAATCGTAAGGTCTTCATATTGCCATACATAAATAGATTCCATATTTCCAGAACTTCTATTTTGATTTCCGTCTCTAAATAAATCTGAAAAAACATCTCCTGGATCGTTTACTTCTGATCCAAATCTTTCTGTCATTAGTTGATACAATCCAGAATTGATTACCTTATTTGCACTTTCAACTGCTTTATCATATTGTTTTAAACTGATATAAACCTCTGTTAATAAATGATCTGCTGCTGCTTTTACAATTCTACCTTCTTTATCCTCTGATACTGTTGCAGGCAACCACTCTGAAGCAAATTCTAAATCTTCTTTAGCAAATGTTAGTAACTCTTGTCTTGAACTTCTTTGAAAATCAGTTTTAATTTTTGTGTATACTGTATCAATTAAAGGAACATCTTTATATAAATTGGTAAGCATATTATGAGTGTACGCTCTAAAGAATTTTGCTTCAGCAATTATTGCGTTTTTCTCTGCTTCATTTTCCCATAAACTATTATTACTTGGTGTTTCAGCAGCAGTAATTACTGTATTTGCTCTCAATAGCATAGACCTATAAGCCCAATCCCAAACTTCTGCAACTGCATTATTGGTTGGTCTTAATAAATTATTATAATCGGTTCTTGAAGTATTATCATGGCCATGTGTAACAACATCTGTTGCTGCAGACATAATCCAATAATAATTTAGATTATCACTTTCTCTTGAAATTTCATTTCTTGCTGCCTCATGCAAACCTATAATATAATTTTCGAAACCAGATTTTGTAGATAATGCTTGTACGTTACTTAAATCTGATAATGGTATTTCTTCTAAAAAATCTTCTTGGCAACTTACAAAACCCATAAAAATCAGAAGAATCAAAATTTTAAAATTTTTCATTATTTTATTTTTTATTATTTATATATTTTATTTTTATCAACTTATTAAATTAAAAACCTAATTTAAGTCCTACATTGTAAGATCTTGCTAAAGGAAAAGAGGTTGAAGCTGCTTCTGGATTTGGCCCTAGCCAATCTGTAAAAGTTGCTAAGTTTTTACCTGATACAAATAGACTCATATTTGACATTTTTAACTTTTCTAATATAGATTTTGGCATTGTGTAAGCTAAAGAAACATCTTGTATTCTAATAAAATCTCTGCTTACATACCAGCTATGACCTACTGTACTTCTGTTATAGGAAAGAGATGGTCTTGTATTAGATCTGTTTTCTTCTGTCCACCAACCAGCATCATACATATTTACGGGTCTTAAAGGATCTCCAGTATGGGTTGGATCTAACTCATTAAATCTGCCTTCCCAACCTTGCATTGCATTTACAAAAACAGATAATTCTAAATTACCATATCTAAACGTATTTGTTACACCCCAATTATACCTTGGGTCTCCTTGCCCAACAAAACCTCTATCATTTTGAGCGTCTTCTGTATCTCCATCTCCATTTAAATCTCTAAACCTTACAAAACCTGGTTGGCTACCACTTGGAATATCTGTATCATCTGTTTGGTAAATTCCATCAAAAACAAAATCATAAAAAGTTGATATGGGTTGCCCAATAAACCAACTATTTCCTATATCATCATCTTCTTTTCCATCACCATTTAAATCTGCTCCATATAAACTTACAATTCTATTTCTGTTGTGTGAAAAAACAATGTTAGTATTCCAAGTAAATTTGTCTGTTTGAATATTTGTAGAACTCAAACTAACCTCAATTCCTCTATTATTTACCTCTCCAAGATTTGTCCAAATTGAAGTATAACCAGTTGCAACAGGAATAGACCTTCTTACTAATAGATCTCTTGTAGAATTATCATACAAATTAATAGAACCATCTATACGTTTATTCAATATTGAAAAATCGATTCCGATATTTGTCATATAAGTTGTTTCCCATTTTAAATCTGGATTAGCTATGTTAGATGGAAAGATACCTAATGAACTATTTCCACCATCACCAAAAACATAATTGGTAGTGCCAGATAAACTTAAAGATTGATAGGGAGAAATTGCTTGATTACCTACAGCACCATAGGAAGTTCTAAATTTTAAGAAGTCAATAAATTTAATTTTTTTAATAAAAGTTTCTTCTGATGCTATCCAAGTTAAAGCAGCAGATGGGAAAGTTGCAAATTTGTTATTTGCTGCAAATACAGAGCTACCATCTCTTCTTGTTGTTAATGTTGCTAAATATTTATTTTTGTAAGTATAATTTAATCTAGCCATAGAAGATGTTCCACTAACTTCTTGTGCATTAGATTCACTTAAAAATATTGTTCCTAGTTCTAAATTATTCCATCCTAACAAATCTGACTGTAATTGTTCTGCAGATGCAATTGTAGATTCTATTTGATTTTTATTAGAGCCATATAATAATGTTAAATCTATTGAATGATCATCGCCAATTTTAGTTTTATAATTCAAAATATTCTCTACAACCCAATCACTAGCTTTCCAGTTTCTTTTAGATGCGGAAGTAGTATTTGTATTTAAATAAATATCTTGTGCATTTGCTTGGTATTCTCTTATCCAACGATAATTATTTGAATAATTAACTCTAAAAGTTAATCCCTCTACTTTAGGAATATCAATAATTGTATAAAAATTTGCGAATAAATTATTTTTTACATCTTCTTCTGATCTTAAAAAAGAAGCACGTAAGGGATTTCTAGAAATTCCAGGATCTTCTGGAACCGTAAATTGTGTTGGTGTACCATCTTCTCTAAACCAAGTGCCAAATGGACTTTGACGCTCAATAAAAGATACATTTGCAGCTAATCCAGATTCATCTGTTTCTGAAAATAATGTGTTTGTTCCTATTTTTAACCAGTCATTTATTTTAGCCTCAAGGTTTAGCTTAAAGGCTAATCTATCAAAATTATCATTATCAATTAAACCATTTTCATTAGAATATGAACCAGAAATGTAATAATTTATATATTCAGATCTACCAGATAAACTAGCACTTAAAGATGCTATTCTACCTTGTTGAGAAATATCGCCATAAGGATCTATAATATTTCCGTTTCTAAAATTTTCTGCTTCTGTTTGAGTCAAGAACGTGTTAATATCATTAGGATCAAAATCAATACCTTCTTGTCTTCTAATTTCTTTTGATTTTTCAATATATCTATCAGGACTTAATAATCTTGGGGTAAAACTATAGTCGCTAATACCACTAAATGCGCTAATATTTATTCTTGGTTTTATAGTTGTTCCTTTTTTAGAAGTAATTAAAATAACGCCGTTTGCAGCTTTAGAACCATATATAGCAGATGCACTGGCATCTTTTAAAATTTCCATTGATGCTATATCATCAGGATTTATTTCTGCCAAACCTCCATTAAAGAAAATACCATCTAAAATAATTAAAGGTGAGTTTGATGCACTTAAAGAACCAGCTCCTCTTACAAGTATATCTCCTCCTTGTCCTGGACGTCCATTATCTGTAAACTGTACACCTGCAACTCTTCCCCTTAAAGCCTGTGTTATATTTATGTTTGGCAGGTTTTCTGTATCTTTCATATCTATTTTAGAAATAGCACCAGTTACATTACGTTTTGACTGTGCTCCATAGCCAACTACTACAATTTCATCTAATGAGTTTTCTTCTGCTTCAATTACTATATTGATTGATTTTTTATTTTTGGCATCAACAATTTGCGTTTTATAACCTAAATAACTCACACTAAGTTTAGAGTAATTTTCTGATATTTCTATCATAAAAGCACCATCTAAATCCGTATATGTGCCTTTATTTGTTCCTATTAATAAAATATTAACTCCAGGAATAAGTTCACCAGTCGAATCAGTTACAGTTCCAGTTACAGTTGTTCCGTCATTACTTTGAGAAAAACTTGATGCAGATAAAATTATCGTAAAAAGAAAAAACACTATTTTAGATGGTATACTCTTTTTTATTGAACTATAGTTTTGTTTAATTTTTAGCTCTTGAATCATTTTTAATAAATTTTACAATAATTATTTGAATTTAGATTTTTTGTTTAGGAGACATTTATACTTTAAAATTTAAATTCAGATTATATACTCTTCAAATAAATTAAATTATAATATCACTAAATTTTTGCATTTTAAATACATTTTTACAAATTTATAAGTATTTTAAGTATGTATTATGTAAATATTTAGCCAAAGTGTATATAAAATTATCATTTTATATGAATAGCGTTTATTGATTCTATAAAATTAAGTTTAATTAATCTGAATTGTCTCCATTTAATGAGCGATATGAATATACTTCAAGAAAATAGAAATAAAAAAATAACGATAAACCTATACAAGAAAAAGGATTAGAGAAATCAAACATTTCCTAATCAGTTCATTCAAATTTTCGAACCACTACTTTAAGGAAGTTTTTTTCTGAATAAGATTAGTCTAAAATCTAATTTTTAAATTATAAATTTTTTTATTTATTTATTTATTTTTTGAATTTTAATTTTGGCTAAACGGATAAAGTTTTTTTATTCAAATCTTGACGATTATTTTCCTTTTAGCAATTATCCTTACAAGAATTTAATTGGTTTGCTATTAATCTAGTTTTGTATCATTCCTTTAAAATAGCTTTGAATAGTTTTAATGAGGGCGTTCTAAATATTTATGTGGATTATCATTTTTCCAATAATGAGCTGTGGATGGTTTTATCGTTGATGTAAAATTATCTGGCAACAAATGATTTTGAATGCCCAAAGCATAACAAATTTTTACGGAAGAATGAATATGAATTGTTTTTTTTTTAAAATAAATAAAGTTGATTTATGTTTAGATTTAAATTATTTATATTTTAAAGCTTTTCGACAACTCGAAAAACAAACTCTAAAATATAATAGTTCAATTTGTAAATGGGTTTTCAATAAACATTAATTCACTGATATTCAAGTTTAATTGATTCCATAATAAGACAGGAGGGGAGCAAAAAAAGCCTTAACATTAAGTTGTTAAGGTTTTTTTGTTATTATGCCAAAACTTTTGGTACTAATCCACAGTAAATTATTTTAAATATTTAAAAGTATTTTATAATAAAATCTTTTAGAAAATAAAAAAGCCGATAACTTTTTGTTATCGGCTAAATTATTACTAATTATTATTTAAAACCCTGTTCCTGGATCTGCAGGTGCAGAGGATGCTTGTGCTTTTTGTGGATTTAATATCATATAAGTTCCTAAAGCAGTTAAGGCAGCATATTTTCCGTAATTCCCTATTTTTTTTATAGCATCTTTACGAGAAATATCTTGAGTTGAATCTTGATTATTTTCTATTTGTTTTTTCATGATGATTAATTTTTTAAATTCCCGTTATTTATTCTAAAACTATTTTTTTGTTCAAATTCCTGTTTTCAGTTTCTAACTGAACAATATAAACTCCAGTAGCTAATTTCGATAAAGAAACGTCTTTAACGCCTGCAGATTCAAAAGAAGAATTCATTACTTGTTTACCAAGAACATTAAACAATTTAATACTTGCTTTGCCTTGTTGTAAACCAGCAATTCTTAAAGTAGATTCGTTTGTTTTGTAAATACTAATGTTATTTAAAGCTACATTATCATCTATACTTAAAGCTGATGACTTTGTATGTAAATAAAAACGTCCTGTACCTTCAGCTTTTTCAGTTAATATAACTTTATAATTAGAGGTTTCAGTAAGCTCATTAAAAGTATTGTTTTCTTTATCTTCTAAAAATACTTTTAAACCTGATGGTAAATTAAGAGATTCTGCTGTAAATGTAACTTCAGAGCCTGCTTCTGATCTAATTCCTACAGGAATTACCATAGTTTCATGGTCAGCGTTTGGTAAAGATTGAATTCCTAAGTTTTTACCAGTATCATTTGAAACTTCTGCAGTATATATTTCAAAACTGTTTTCAGCTAAGCCTGAAAAAATAGAACTATCATAACCATTATCAAAACCTGTAGAAGTACCATCTATATAATAAATATTTGCATCACTAGTGTTTTTTCCTTGTTTAGCGATTAATAAAATTTCTGGTCTTAAAGATTCATTTTTTTCAAAAGAATCAGTTCCTTGATGTGATTGCATAGCTTCAGTTATAGTAAAAGAAGTAGACGCGCCATCAGCATTAACAAAAAATCCTTGAGCTGGTGCAATAAAAGCATCTGCACCTGTAGTAGTTAAATTTCTTTCTGCATAAGTGGTACCATTCCAAATCCAAACTGTAGCTTCTGTTAATAAGTCATTTCCTCCAGAATCATTAGAGGTTAATAAAGTATTTAAGTCTATATAAGATGGATAAGGATTCCCCAACAAGTTAAATGCGTTTCCACTAGAACCACTATTGTCTGATAAATTAATGCTTGTAAAATCGGTTACATTCATTGTTCCAGTAAAACTCATATCATTTGTAGCACTTAATCTAGTTAAATAACCTTGACCATCTCCAAGACTCCCTGTTGAAACTGCTGTAACATAGTCAAATCTTTGATTTACATCTGTTGCTGCATTATTGTATGGAGCAAAACTTAAATGATCGGTATCATCAGTTCCATTAAGAAAACTATTGTTTGCTATTATATCATCGATACTTTCTCCAGAAAAAGGTGAAGAAACTAAATACCATTTTGAGTCTAATAAATTACGATTATAAGTAATATTTCCTGTTGATGTTCCATTAACTCGCAAAGAACCGCCAGAAGTTATGTTTAAACTTGCTCCAGAATCTACAGTTAAGTTATTAACTACTGCACCAGTAGTTGCACCTATAATAGGGTAAGTTGCATTTGTTTCTATTTGTACGTTATCAGATGAAACTGGCACTGTTCCATAAGTCCAGTTAGCTATATTTGTCCAATCTGTATCTGTACCAATCCAGAAATTACGTGCTTGAAAAAATGTTAAAGTTGCTGTTATGTTATCTATAGCTCCAATATCATTCGTTACAACAGTTCCATCAGTAGCTTCTTTAAACCTAATTCTAAATTGTATTTTGTTAAATGGTTGGGTAATTTCTTTATTATACGTAAAACCTTCCCAAGTACTAGTTGCAGTAACAGATTCGTTACCACCATTTAATGTTTCT
>Ga0209307_1001954_pt1 | contig 12582 bp, 12 predicted proteins | sample COGITO_mtgs_1105_FD_185519 | JGI IMG/M metagenome (GOLD analysis project Ga0209307, IMG submission 185519) | Pelagic marine microbial communities from North Sea - COGITO_mtgs_110530 (SPAdes) (version 2) | ecosystem: Environmental > Aquatic > Marine > Epipelagic ...
GATGATTTCGCCTCGTTTGATTTCGTTAATCGGTCGACTGCCCAGCGAGGGAAAGATATGATCGTTTAATTGCTGGATAACCTGCCTCTTATATGCTCCCTCTGACAGGCCGCCCTTAAGGTGATGATCATACCAATCACGAGCCACGGCTTCGAAGTCGGGCGTTGTACCGGTGTTGGCAACTTTTTCGCCTTGGACGATCGGCAATAGCTTAAGCGGATCATGTGTCAGGATGAGGCCGTTTTTAATTGCATCCTCGCCAAAACCTGACTTGACCAATGCTTTGACCGTCGGGGCAAGCAACCGCGCTGTCTCGGCTTTCATGTCTGGCCAGCGGCCTAATGTGATCACCACTCGTCGGCCTTGGTTCGAAACCCTGACAATCCAAAAAACAGATTTATTTCCACGCGCCACAGCGTATAGGTTGGGCGTACCTTCCGGCTCCCATTTAGTTTTTTCGACCCTTGCCAGCTGCTCAAGTTCTTTGTACTTCAGTGTCATGCCGTAGCCATTTGTAGCCATTTATCTTGGCCACAATAGCATGCAGTGGGTATGATGAAACACAAAAAGTCTATATTATATCAATAAATAAACGTAATAATGCATTATGGAATTAGAATGTGGAGTTCTGTCTTTCCGCCACTTAAATGCTTCAAATAATTGTTTTTATTGCTTTATTTCCTGTTCATGAGATCTTTTTCCCCCAATAATTCCCCCATCAAGTGGTAGCTTTTGTAGGACTTTACTGGCCGTATTAGGCTTAACATCGGTATATATTACGAGCTTATACTCACCCAAGGGTGTCGTTTCCTTCCTCTCGCCGCCTTCTTACGACAACTTTCGCCACAATATATAGCATCAACGCGCTTCCACATGGGTAACCGTGATGAACACCAAGGACATTGCCACGTATTTTTTGATATGCGCGTGACGAGGATTGTTGCACGTCGCTGACGGTGCAACGACTGTCGTTGTCCCAGATAGTTTTCAAAAGTGATGAGCGAACCGCCAAAAATGGGAGAAACCCATATTGTGTTTGGTGCAGGTGCAGGCATTTTGCGCCGCCTTGTTTAGAATAGTGTTGCCACAGGCAGGTTAAGTCATGTCGTGGTCAAGGTTATTTCATGGATTCCTCATAAGATCGTCCCGCTTAAATTTGAATTATCAAGGTTGAAAGCGCGCGAATAATTTCTTTGCGTACGTGCGCATGCCGTTTCTGGAAAACTTTGCAGTGCCTATCGCTTTGCGTATCACGCACACATCTCGTCAATAGGTGTTTTATAGTATCTTATTAACAATTGGTTAAACGTATCTCAAAAGACACCAAAGAAAGTAATGCGCAGATGCGCAATTTTCTAATGTTAAAACTAGTTTCTTATTCGTCATCTTGCGCACCACTTAAGCTCACAAACCGTGCCTGATTACGTCGCTCGCCTTTATTGAACTTCCCGTCTCGCTTCCAACCTGCAGATATCAAGCAAGTACCCATACGACGTTGGTCCTGTTTCGTAATTTTCTGTGGGTCAACGGGCCAATTATCAGGATTTTTTTGTGGAAAGCACCCTTCGAACGCATCTCGGATCGATATTTCGGTAAGTTGCGACAAATATTTGTGAATAAGCTCGATCCAAATATCAGCTTCAAAACGCTTTTGCGTTTGTTTTGCTACGTAGATCGCTTGGTCGTCCGTAAGCCACCACATTGGGTCCTTCACATATTCAGCATAAGCCGCCGCCCAAATAGCATTCCGATCGCGTTTAAGCCCGGCGACATCTACCTTAATTGTCTTTACAGGTAGGAACCGCCTGTTACCTGTTTCGTCAACGGCCCAGTCATCGCGGTTGGTCGTAGCGGCAAACACACAGCGTCTTGGATATACGATTTCGTTTCGGCCGTAGGCGGGGCGGTATTTTTCTTCCTGTTTACTGATGAAAGCCTTTTGCTGCTCGATTTCGGCCTTCTTTTGGAAAGCCATTTCAGCGAGTTCAATACACCAAGCACCGACAATGTAATTTGAGGCATCTTTGGAGCCCATTGGAGGCATGCTGTCTTTGAACCAGTCAGCCCCAAACAAGGCACGCAGCCCTGTACTTTTACCGATGCCTTGCGCACCTTCAAAGACAATAACGATGTCTGCCTTGCATCCCGCTTTGATGGCGCGTGCAACGGCTTGCTTCAAAAAGAGAGAAGAGGCGGTACGAATAAATTCGTGATGTACATCATTTTCGGGTTCTACACCAAAATACGTTTCAAATACCGTCGCAACATCCAGCGCACTTGGCGGCAGACTTTCTAAATAGTGGCGAACGGGGCTGATTACCTGATTGTCGCAAGCTGCATTCACCGCATCAATCACAGTCAGCTTGTTCACGCTCCCCCAGTTGCGCTGTATCCACATTTGAACTTGGGTGTAATCGTTGTCCTTAATCGGGCGTGGTTTGAAGTGCTTTGGGTCACCTGTCAGAAAGGGTGGCTTTGAAATTACCATCGCACGATCAGCAAGTTCGTCGAATGCAAATACAGAGGACCAACGCTCGTCCTCTGTCAGCATTGCAAAAACGGTAGCGGTATTGCGCTTTTCTTCTCCGCCAAATTTGGCGCGTGCTCCGTCAATCATGGATTGAACCTGTTTGCGCGTTTGCTTTACCGTGTAATCGTCAGTGGTTAACGCATCGGTACATCTATGAATTGCCTCATCAGATTTTCCGTCCTGCACCATGTTTTTGGTCACTTGCAGCAGGCTGTTGTTCCACTCACCATCAACTTGGCTTTGCCTCACCCAATCTTTGGTTGTCGCTGACTTGCTGCAGTCAGGCGTTTGATTAGGATTTGGCGTCGTGGGCTCTCCAAGAACAGACTTTAGGTGCTCTTTTAAGGCCTCATATCTTATTGGCATGGCTTTAATCCGGTTAACTGCGTCAGTTCAGGAACGTATCCCTTTTCTCGCTTCTTTATGCTTGGATAGGCGATAGTTCCTGCGACGCGCATAATGCGGCTTGGATTGCAGACTTTTTCATCGGCAGCATAAGCCTTTGCGAGAGCTTTCTGAGTTTCTGACCAGTCTAAAAGGTCATGAACGGGCTCAACCAATTGCCAATAGTAATGGCATCGCAGATAAGGTTGGCTCCCGGTGATCACACAGAAATCATATGGTGGGGCGTTTCTTTGCAATGCTTCTGCGCTGCCTGGCGTGTCGCAATCTGCAAAAGCGAAATGGGCTTGCAAAATATCTGCATCCTTTGCCGCCTTTCCGGGTGAAAGCATTGTTGGGTTGATTAGGTTAACACATGTGTAAACATTCAGCCCGGCCTCGTTCATGGCTGCAGCGTGATCAATTGCTTTTGAAAGCATATCCGTAGAAAAGAGCGAGACGTTAGTCTGACTACCCTCGGCAAGGCATCTTAGTTCAAGGTGCTGTGCCGCGCCTAGTTCACGCCAAGGATTGGTGATAGCCGTTAGGTATGCGTGGATGGCATCGACATCTGGTGACATGAAACGCTCCCGTCATCCAACATCACTAGCTCGGAATTCAATCCAAGCTTCGATGTCTGACAAACGCCAGCCAACAGCACGCGGCCCCAATCGAATGGACCTTGGAAAGGCACCGGTGCTCATCAACTTATAAATCGTCGACCTGCTCAATCCAACTATCTCTTCTACATCTTTGCGGCGGAGGATTTTTAACGACATCATCGGTTCCTTTAGTTAGCTGCCATAATAGAATCATAGCTGCTAAAGCGGGTTCATGTCGTCCTTACTGATGGATAATTATTTTTCATCTCAATAAGATTTATGGAAACACGGTCTTTCACCTTTTTGATGGTGAAAGGCGAAGCGAAAGAACCAGCGTTTCGTCCGCGTTTCTAAGACGTTATATTAAGGATGTGCTGGAAAAATAATGTCGCAAACGAAGGGTAAAAGCCCTCATTTTGAAGGTATTGTTCAGAAAAGGTCTCCAGCGAAAGATATTTATGGCAGCTTTACTCTCTTTTCGTCTTTTGACGGATGTTTCCAAATATGGCGTGCTCTTCGTTTTCGCGGCGGGTGTTCTTTGGTCAACGGTAGGTCTTGGCATTCGTTTGATCGAAGATGCTGTCGTGTGGCAGATCTTACTTTATCGCTCGGTCAGCATGTCACTCTTTCTTTACGCTGTTATTCGCCTGCGTTCGGGTGAGAGCCCGTTTTTGCAGATACGACGCATCGGTCTTCCCGCTGTTGTTGCGGGACTGGCATTAGTGGCGGCCTATTCTGGTGGTATCTACGCAATTCAGAACACCTCCGTCGCGAATGCGATGCTATTGTTTGCGACAGCCCCGTTCATGGCGGCTGTTTTGGGTTGGATAGTTTTGCGTGAACCTGTTCGCGCGGCGACGTGGATAGCAATCGCGGTGTCACTTGGTGGGATCGCCATCATGTTTGCCGACGAATCTGATAACCTCGCCTTTCAAGGCAGCTTAGCCGCACTTGGTTCAGCATTGGGCTTCGCTGTCTTTACCGTCGCTTTGCGTTGGGGTCGGACCGGAGAAATGCTTCCGTCCGTTTTCCTCTCTGGTCTATTCGCTATCATTGTCACCTTGCTAATATGTCACCTCAAGGGACTTTCGCTTGTTTTAAGTATTCATGACGGTGGCGTAGCCATGGGCATGGGGGTCTTCCAAGTAGGGGCTGGTTTGATTTTATACACACTCGGCTCTCGCAATTTACCAGCCGCAGAGCTGGCCTTGTTATCCTTGGCAGAAGTGTTGCTTGGCCCGTTCTGGGTTTGGCTCTTTCTCGGAGAGACAGCGAGCGTGAATACCTTGATTGGTGGAATAGTTCTGCTTGCTGCAATCGCAGGAAACGCATTGTCTGGGAAACGTCGCAGACCTCCGCCGATTACCTCACCCTAAAAAACTGCCGTGTGATTACACATGTGCGTTAAAGTCAGGAGGCGGGTAAAGTCTGGAGAAAAGCAACGATTTGTAGTGCTAATGGTACTTGTTCCGTATCATTTTTGAAATCGTGAATTGTGAAGCTTATCAAGCAAGTGAAAAGGATTAGAGTGAAGAGCCACCATTCGCTGCGGTTTGTACCAATGTTTGCAATGTGGGACAAACCGGCCATTCGTATTTCGCACTTTGCTGGCGCAGCATTTTCTCGCAAATGCAGGATTAGTGTTGTTGCAACGCAGCGTGTGTCGCCATTCCAGCCATTCAAGAGCGTTGTTTTGAGTGGAAGCGAGACCGTGCTTGCTCTGCATGGTGTTTGGACACGATAGATGTAGGACAAAGCCCCTGTTTGCCCTTTGAAACCGTATGTGTGCTGACGATTAACAGCGGCCATTGAACTGCAATCTGAGCGCCCGATGCTCCTTCACAGCATTGGAGTCGCGATGCGCCAGTCGGCATAGCTCGGTTAAGTCTCCGATGTTCAGGAACAATTTCACCTATATGCTCTCAAAACCGAAAAGAGCAGCAAGTAAGACAAATCAGCCTACTGTGTATCCACATAAATGCGGCCATTTTCGACTTTGATATCATAGGTTTTCAGATCCACGCTGACAGGTGCCGACAGGGCCTTGCCTGTACAGACGTCAAATCGCCCACCATGCAATGGGCACTCAATGACGCAGTCAATGACGAGCCCATCGGCGAGGCTTTGTTCTTCATGCGTGCACATGCCATCGGTTGCAAAAAAGCCCTTTTCGGTGTTGTAAATCGCATAAGTGTGGCCGTCGTGCTGCCAAGTGATCAGGTCTTCTTCATCGATATCGTCGTTGGCACATGCGTCGATCCATTGTGTCATGTCGTCATTCCTTCACTTAGGGTCATTTATGGGTCGGCGACCATTTATCCAGCGCCTCCAGGAATTTCTCCTGCTCTCCCGGGTGCATGGCGATATTGGTTTCGGCATACGGAAAGTTTTGCGCCGTGACTTCGGCGTGAAATGCCCCAAGTGCCGCGACACGTTCTTCGTGAATTTGTTTGTGCAGACGGCTAACCTGACCAAAGGCATGGGCGTGTTTTGGGGGTTTGTCCTCTTCGCTGGCCTCGCCACAGATATCAGCGACAAAGGACATAATCACATCGCCTGCCATCCCGGACCCCAGTGAAAAGGTCACGAGAGACGTCTTAGTGTTGACTGCTGCAAGGACCTCCTCGGCGATACACTCTGCCTCGACGGCAACGACGCCGACATCCTCCATCCGTTTGAGTGTTTCATAGATTTTCAATGCTTCATCCGCCTTCCGACCCCAACCGCGCAGGCCACCACAGTACTGGCTGAATGTGGGGATTAACCCAATGTGGCTTTGCACCGGGATGCCTTCATTTGCGATCATTTCCATTACGTCGAAAGAGCGGAGCGTATAATAGAGATCGCCCCCTTTGCGCATCATCTCAAAGGCGTGATCCATGATCTCCTGCGCGCTGCCAAATTGCGCGAATGAGCTGCCGACGCCTGTAAAGTGATGCGGCGCGAGACGTCGGACATCTTCGATCTGATCACCACCGACAACAAACAGATCGATCCCTGCGTCAAGGCAGGCTTTGACCTCTGCGTCATTGGCCGGGTTCGCCATGGACAGCTTTTTGTCAGACCCCTTGAGCGCCTGAAGGTCTGAAATTGTGTAGTTGCGCATAGACGGGTTGCGGCTGAAATCATAAATGCGCTTCATATTACATGCTCCTCTCAGCGATCCGTTGCACAGGGCCACCGTCAGTGATCATATGCGGTGCTTGACGGATGCTTGGCGCCTTGGTCGACAGCCCAAGTGACCGACGGGCCGTGACATAGATGACTTCGTAGTTGGTGCGCAAAAAACCAGGGTCGGGCTGGGGCAACTGATCTTCAATCGCTTCGGCCAGCGCTGGGAGAGCATGAAAGGGGACCTGCGGATAGAGGTGGTGTTCGACATGGTTGTTCATGTTCATGTAGAGGAACCGACCAAGCCAACTGGTGCGAAACGACCGGGTGCTTTCCAGGATCGACGGCGAGTTTTCCTGCAACTCCACATGCTGGATCAGTGTGAACAGCAGCATCACCGGCGCACCCAATATGCGCGGCAAAATGAAGAACCAGACCGGCCACCAAATGCCGACAAAAGGCGCCGCCGCAATGAGTCCATAAATCGCAAGCATGATCCGGGCATTCCGCGTCATCTTTGGCAGTTCACTGTCAGGAGCGACCATGCGTATGGTGTCGGTATAGTGCCGCGTCGCCAGTTGCAAAAACACCATGACGTGAAAGCGTAACAGCGCAAATCCGGTGATCTCGGCGACCCAACCGCGCAGATCCATAGGCGTGTCAAAGGGCATCTGGCTGTCCTTACCGACATGCCATGTGTGCGTATGGTGGTTGGTGTGGGTGAACCGGCGATGGAGCGGTTCCTCCATATAGATCAGCGATGTGATCCAAAGCACAGTTTCGTTCAGCCATCTGCTGCGAAACGCCGTGCCATGCGCCGTTTCATGGCTCATCGCGTAGGCCGGAACGCTGAGGACAACACCGTAAACGAACATGGCTGGCCACACCCAAAGCGTCCCCATGCTTGCCCAGATCAACGTGCCAGTCAGGGCCAGCGCGACCCCCCATTGACCCAGATAAATCAGGCCGGGGCGGTCAGAACGCGCCGCAATGGCCTTGAGCTCTTTCTTTGCAAGCGTGACATTCGAGGAGGCGGCGTTTGTCGGCACATAATCAGGCATCATTTAGCTCGCGTAGTTGGAATTTTCATCGTCAAGGATCGCCCTAAGCTCGGCTAAATGTTGCTCTGCCTGCGAGGGGTAATCCTCCATCTCTTGCGCGGTTTTCTCTGCAATTTCATGGCTGAGAACGCGTATTGGCTGGCCGGTTTGCAGCGCTCGGATATACGTCTCCGCTGCCCGTTCGAAGTAATAGAGCCGGTTGAACGTGTCCGCGACAGAGGCACCGATCACCAAGACCCCATGGTTGCCCATGATCATCACTTTGTTTTTCGGGTTTGATAGCAACCCCGCACAGCGCTTGCCCTCTTCTTCGAAGGCCAAGCCGCCGAAGTGTTCATCCACGACGTGGCGGCCGTAAAAGGTGGCTGTGGTTTGGTCGATTGGCTGCAGCGTGCTGTCCGCCAGTGCCGTAAGAACCGTCGCATGGATTGAATGCACATGCATGACACAGCGTGCATGTGGCACGGAGCGATGAATAGAGCCATGCAACCCCCAAGCCGTTGGATCGGGCGCATTGGGGCGATCCAGAGTCGATGGATCATTTGCGTCAAGAAGTAACAGGTCCGACGCCTTTATCCGCGAAAAATGCCGCTGGTTGGGGTTGATCAGAAAACGGGTGCCATCCTCGTTGACTGCGAGGCTGAAGTGATTGGCAACCGCCTCATGCATGTTCAGGCGTGCGGTCCAGCGAAAGCTTGCCGCCAGATCTGCTCGGTCCTGCCAATGGTCAAGATGTGTGCCTAATTCATTCAATTGCGTTTCCTGCAGGCCCATCACTGTCTCCTCGACAAATATGTGGCTATATTCGGTGCATTTTTTGGTTTGCACAAACGATAAATTCAACGTATATTCATTAGATCAACTAATGTATTGGCATATCGAAATGTCCCAAGCGTCTGATCATATGCCCCCGCTCAACTGGTTGCGCAGCTTTGAGGCGTCTGCACGGCTCGGCTCGTTCACGGCGGCTGCGTCTGAGCTGAATGTTACGCAATCAGCGGTCTCCCAGCAGATAAAACTGCTTGAGGCGCATTTGCATGACGATCTGTTTTTTAGAAGTGGACGACAGATGCAATTGACAGAGGTTGGGCGCGATTACGTGTATTTCGTGCGCGAAGCCTTCGACATGATCCGGGTCGGTACGAAAACGGTTTTTGATGCCGAGCGCGGGCGCTCGCTTACCCTGCGCGCCAATATGGCCTTTACGTTGTTCTGGCTGATGCCGCGCCTGTCCGAACTTTATGTGAAACATCCGTGGATCAATCTGAACATCCTTCCCCATATCTGGGATGGCGATGACCGGCCTGCGAAATCGTCGATCAGCATCGTCAACGGTGTCAGCTACGCAGATCAGGGCTTTCGTCCATTGCGGGACGAATACTACTTTCCCGTCTGTTCTCCGGATCTTCTTGCCAATGGTCGTCTCCGCGAGGCCCCTCACTTCAACAGCGCTGGCATGACCGCAACTTGGGATCAATGGCACAAATCCGGTCATGGGGACCTAATACCCCAACCGGTCAACTACACCTCTACCGTCGTCGTCTCACTGACGGCTGCGGCAAACGGCGTTGGGCTTGCACTTTCACACACCAGCTTGTTTGGCGCACCAGAGCGCGCAGGGCAGTTGGTGCGCCCATTCGACGGTGAATTAAAGATGCAAGAGCGGTACTTCATCAGTGAACCTGGAGCACAAGACCAAACACCTGCTGCGCAGGCTTTTTTGGATTGGATGGAAGATATCATGGACACATCTTAGCTTCTCGACAGCACTGTCAGATTAAACCAGGTTGAAGTGGGCAGGGCGGTTTCGTAGCCTCGCCGTATGATAAAACACTCTCCATTCAGGTACTTCAAAACAGGCCCAGAGATCATCCGCCTGACTGTGATGCTGTACGTTCGTTTTCCGCTCTCACTGCGTAATGTGGAAGATCTTTTGCACGAACGTGGATAGCACCTGGTATTGAGATCAGCCACGAAACGGTTCGGTTTTGGTGGAACAAATTTGGTCCGATGTTTGCAGAAGTTTGCTGCTGTCCACTCTTTGGTCAACAACCATTTCAATCAGGAGCCCCACTTCTACTCACGAGACAATTTCAAGCTCAATCGAACCGCCGATCTTACTGAGTGGCGCCAACTATTGAGCGCATAGATTCAGGCTGCGCCAGCAATCCGAAGCGAGTTCTCATTAGTCTGACAACACCCGCTCCCAGGCTCTGTCGGCGGTAAGAACTGCCCATGACCTTGTGGTCAACGCATGCCAAAACGAGTTTGCCCAAAAAACCATGCGTGTTGTCCAGGGCTTGTCGCGCCGTTTCTGGATTTTTCACATGAAGCGCGAAGATTTCAACATTGCCGCCGAATTGCACGCGCGGCTATTGCTTGACTTGGCAAATGGCGAGGCCGTGGCCGCAGTCGCCGCTTCAAATGCGTTGGTCGATTATCTAGAGGCTTTCGCACGAGAAAGCAAAGACTGGAAATGACCAGCCTTTCTTTCTGCGCATTGAACCGACGACTGCTTTCGTGGCACCAAACCTCGTTCGACACGGACGAATAGCTCGGAGGTTTCACAGCCGGAAGCATTCGTTCAGGTTTCAGAAGTCCTGCGCCCTTATCCAGTCTCGGAAGATTTCTGCGGCCGCCGATATGTTCCCCTTTGTTGGCAGCGCGATACAGTAAGCGAAGTTTGTCAGCGCAAGTTCCGAGATCCAGACGAGATGACCGCTTTCGATCTCTGGCTCTGCAAACGCATCCTGCATCCCCAATCCATTTCCAGCAATGACGGCCTGAAGGCGGCTGTTGGCGTCTGGCAGCGAAAGTGCGTTCTTTTTTGGCGCGAATGTCAGGCCCGCGATGTCATGCCAGTCGCGCCAGGCTGCCATGCCGGATGCATCCGGCAAGAGCGGGATTTCCCGAACAGCGGTCTCCAAGCCAAGTGCTTCGACCCGGGCTGCGATTTCCGGGCTGGCCAAAGGCCTGGTATTGGATTTGAACAACACTTCAACTTCCATGTCCTCGACTGAGGGATCGCACCAGAAGATCGACAGATCGAGGGCGGGGTTTTGCAGATTGGCCTTGGTATTGATCGGCTCGACCTGAAGCGAAATATCAGGGTTGGCACGGGTGAAGTCGGACAGCCTCGGGCCGAGCCACCGGGAGATAAACCAGCTATGGGCACCGACGCACAGTGGTCTTTCAACGGTTGATCTTATCTCGTCAATTACGGTCTCGATACCGCCCAGGTGCCGTGCCGCTGCATCTCTCAGGCGCGTGCCTTCCGCCGTTAGGCAGATATGAGTGTGGCGGCGCTCGAACAGGCGCACGCCCAATTCGTCCTCCAGCTTCGCGATCTGGTAGCTCACCGCGCCCTTGGACATGTTCAAGGCTTCGCCCGCCGCCGTGAAACTCATTTTCTCGGCAACGGTACGGAAGATGTTGAGACTGTCAAAGGATCGAAATCGCATGGTTCTGTTTAATTGATCTGAACACAGAGATCAAGAAATTGGGTTTGCCGCGAGTCGGTTTGGACATCTACACTCACTGCAGGGAGTGACATCATGACACCACGTGATCCGATTGCGCATTTGCCGACCCATGAGGTCATCAACATGCCACCACACATGGGCGATCAGGACCTGTGGGGGAATGATCGTGCATTGAAGCACTGGGCATCGCACATGGGCGGGGCCGGTCATGCCGGTCATTTTGCCCATGTCGGACATCTCACCGGGCTGGACGAGACTTTTGAGAAGGCAAATCAGGCCAATCGTCATGGCCCGGAACTGTGTGCCTTTGACCGCTACGGCATGCGCATCAATTCGGTCGAATTTCACCCAGCCTATCACGACCTCATGGATCTGGCGATCTCCAACCAGATCCACAATTTCGCTTGGCACCACGAAGGCAACGCTGGTCACCTAGGCCAGGCGGTTCTGATTTATATGTTCAACCAGACCGAGGGTGGCGTGATGTGCCCTATGGCGATGACCTATTCGGTGGTGCAATCCCTGCGCGTAGCTCCGAGCGTGGCATCCGAATGGATACCACGCATCCTTTCTACCAAGTATGACCGTCGCGACATCCCCGCCAGTGAAAAGACCGGTGCAACGATCGGCATGTTCATGACCGAGAAGCAGGGCGGATCGGATGTGCGCGCCAATACGACAATGGCCCGGCCTGACGGAGAGGGCTACCTGTTGACCGGGCACAAGTTCTTCTGTTCGGCCCCGATGTGCGATGCATTTCTGGTTTTGGCCAACACCGAAGGCATGGGCATTTCCTGTTTCCTTGTCCCGCGCTGGCGGCCCGATGGGTCGCGTAACAATCTGTTCATTCAGCGGATGAAAGACAAACTAGGCAACAAATCCAACGCCTCGACCGAGATGGAATTCCAGGACACCTGGGGTGTCATGGTGGGCGACGAAGGGCGCGGTATCCGCACGATCATCGAGATGGTGACGGGCAACCGGCTCTATTGCGCCATGGCGTCTGCGGGGATTATGCGCCAGGCGCTGGTGCAGGCGCTCCATCACACAACGCATCGATCCGCCTTTCAGAAACGCCTTATCCAGCAGCCGCTGATGCAGAACGTTCTGGCCGACATGACAGTCGAGGTCGAAGCGGCGCTGGCGCTCGGGCTACGGGTCGCAAAAGCGATGGACCATATGGATGACCCCGCAGAGGCGGCACTGGCGCGGATCGGCACAGCGGTGGCGAAATACTGGAACACCAAACGCTGCCCGAGCCTGGTGGTCGAGGCTCTCGAATGCCATGGCGGCCCGGGATATGTCGAGGAAAGCATCTTGCCCCGGCTCTACCGCGAAGCACCCGTCAATTCGATCTGGGAAGGGTCGGGCAACGTAATGTGCCTCGACGTGTTGCGGGCCATAGGGCGCGAGGC
>Ga0209307_1001966_pt1 | contig 12545 bp, 8 predicted proteins | sample COGITO_mtgs_1105_FD_185519 | JGI IMG/M metagenome (GOLD analysis project Ga0209307, IMG submission 185519) | Pelagic marine microbial communities from North Sea - COGITO_mtgs_110530 (SPAdes) (version 2) | ecosystem: Environmental > Aquatic > Marine > Epipelagic ...
GAGGGTCCGTCACATCTACAGAAACAGACACACCAACACGGTCATATCCTACTCCCGTGAAACCGCAATATCCATTCCATAATAACATACAGGGACATCCATATGCCGTGAAATGATAGTCCCACCCTAACCGTGTCCCCGAAATATATACACTCGCTCCCCCCTCTCTCTGTCCCACATCATAATGATGACTACTTTTAAATGCTATAAATGAAGTTCCTGAAAGACCGTCTTCATATTTTATTGCGAAACCATATACTCCATTCTCCCAATCTGTTCCACTCACTTGTTTAGTTCCTAACTCAGTCGTAGAAGAATTAACATCAAAAAATATAGGACAACTTGTGAATGATGCTGAAGGAACAGTATTCGGAGCGATGCCTGTAATTGTATCCGTCCAATAAGAAGAATTATTATCATTCAAATCATATCCTAATACTTGATGCTCTGAATCACGATTGACATGTAAAAAGAAATGATTGACCGAGTCAAATGTAGTGGGATTACTGAGTTGATCACTTCGTATCATATTGTCTGTATCAAATAATTCAGGATATCTTTGCTGAGCGACCGCTAATTTCTTCAAGTTCAAAAGATTTTCTTCGGTCCAAGGAATACTACTCAATAGAATATTAGGTCCCAATACATTACTCGCCGAGTTCCCTGTGTAGAATGTCTCTTGTAGGTCAAACCCTACAACGGGAAAAGAAGAACGACCTATTTCAAAAAGGTCAGGTCTTTTCACCCCTATTGTTTCGTGAGCACTAATATAAGAATAAACCGCAGGGTCAAAAGATAGAGACCCTATATGCTGATTAAAGTTTTGATAAGAAGAAATATCATAAGAGTCTATAGAAGCAACGCTATATGTTCTATTAACTTGATTATCTGCGTAGGTTGTGATTGGAGTGACGACAATATCTTCAGTTCTTAATAAGTCCTCAGTAATTTTTGATGATACATCATTATTAGAATTATATCCTGTATTCGCAACAGCAGAGACCAAGTTCTTGACTCTCACATATTTAAAAGTCGCTATATCATTAAAAGAAGCATTACCAGCATATCCACCATCTCTGAGTCCAAGTTTATAAGAAGCATTACTCATAGCAACAGATTCACCTGACGCATTATATCCATAACGTATCTGAGATAATGCTAAGTTCTTATTTGCTGTTAATTCACCTTCAAAAAGAGGAGATAAATGAATCACATCTGATAATTGAAAGATAGAATAACGAGAATTATCATTCCTTATAGAAGTATCATACGTGTCGTTTTGGAAGTAGGGTTTCGGCGTGACTCTATTGTCTGCTGTATTTAGAGAAGTATAATCGGGTCTCCTTTGAATATTCGCATCAAGAATCGTTCTGCTTCCCGCTCCCGCAAAAATATTTGAAGCACTACTATCTAAGTTCCTATTCTCATAAGTATAGTTCCACAACGCCGGTGCTTCTGTGTCCTCAACTCCCACAGAGGGAGCATAATTATAAGGCAACGGGATATAGAACTCCCCATTCGCATTTTTGTAAGGACTCATCACCATGTTAAGAGTATCATCTCTGTATGTAATAGTCTTAGATGCTGATACTCTTTGGTCTAAAATATATCCATTATAAATTTCATCTCTGTAAGCAAACCTGCTATCATCTGAACTATCTACTCCATTATGTTTTTCTATATTGTATTCTAATACCTGAGAAGCATTCAGAGTATCTATATCTCTTCCTATAATCTCAATCTCAGAACCCTCTGCTCCTAACTCACTAATATATGCTGAATGAACTCCTACAACATCTCCTGATTCCAACTTCAGTCCATTATTTACCTTATTTGTAAAGAGAGCATTATTAGAGTTATTACCTGATTTGACCTGCTCAGATGATAATCTATTCGCCTCTAAAATAAAAGTATTAGTGAAACCTTGACTACTCATTTGTTTATATGAGTATTATATATTAAAAAATAGAGGATAAAAAAGAAAAGTTATTTCATTTAAGCATATGTGATAGACATTCTTCCTGCCCGAAGTTCCGCCATGCGAACCATCTCAATATAGAGTCGCAGAGTGTGATTTCCAGAACCAAGAGTCTGATAATCTATGTATGCCTCTATGCCACGACTATTGACCCTCTCATTACGATTCAATCTGTTCGCAACATAAAAGAACTCATTAGTGAGTTGGGCGGTCTGAGACCTGCCCTCAAAATCACCCCCAAGAACAAGACCCTCTCCAGCATATTCCTGTCTCACTACAAAAGGAACCTTGCCCTCAGTCTGAACGACATTATGGAAATGACGAGCACTATTATCCACATCCACAGGGAAAAGGAAGTGGTCGTTATATCTCAGATTATAGGTGAGAGAACCATTCACCGATGCGTCCTGCTCCAGACCCAGAGAAGCATTCGGTCCTACCGAAGAGAAATTACAGAAGATAGAATCACTACCGTTCTTAGAATCCTTGCTTAACATCTGGAATACTTTATTACAGATTCTACCTGCTCCACCAATATTGAGGATAAGGTTGCGACCGCTTGTCTGGTCTATAGTTCTCTTAGCGAGACGATAATCCACGTAAGCAAAAGAGAGAACAGGGTTCTGTCTCTGATACTGTTCCATAATCTCCTGTGGATAGTAAATGTAATCTGCGACCATCTGACACTTGGTCTGTTCTATAAGTGCCGTGAAGTTATATACTCCCCCAGATGGGACAGCAAAACGATTTGAAGCATTCTGCTGAGTCCAAAAGAGTTCCAGAGAAACTGGTTCATCCATCATATAAAGGGGCAACTGCGAAGTCTTAAGGAATGGAAACAAGTCCGAAAGATTAACCTGAAAGACAGGTTTATATCCAAGAGTCTGGAAACCCGAAACAATACTATTTCCATAGGGTTGGGCGGGGGTGGTGTAGTCTGAATCACCCTCAAACTGGTCTAAATCACGTCCCGCCTGAAGACCCTTAGCGAGTGCTTCATGGTTAGACTGACCTATCATAGAAGCATTAGATGAATTAAGGTCGTGTCCGACAACAGACCCATTCTGATAGAAGGGTTCGTGATTCATCATACGAGCGGTGGTGAATTGTTCCCGCTCCTTATTATGTTCTCCCGAAACAAAGAGAGACTGATATGCCTGAAAGTGAGCGTAATCCTCAACCTCACAAAGAGTCTTAGTTCCCACCTTAAGAACTGCTCTATCAATCAGAGAATGAATACCAACATTCGGAGGGAAGAAAGCACGAGTGCTTGATGCCGATTCTAAAGAAGCACTCAGGGTAATCTTAGAGTTAGAGTGGAGAATACCTTTATTCTGTAATTGGAAACGACAGAAAGACTGACTGAAAACGACACTATCCAAAATATCTGTTTCCACATCAATCTGCGTATTATCAGGGATAGTCCCTACACGGAGTAGGTCGGGGACATTAGAGGGAGATGGTCCCGCTCCCTGAGCAGTAGCGGTCGTATCGGGGGTTGCCCCCGCTGTCATAGTATCAACTTGAGAAGGTCCTGAATCCATAGTTTTTATACTATGAGTTATATAAAAGAGAATTAAGAAAAATTATAAAATATTTATGCGATTACCTGGATTCCAGAAGAAGAAGAAACCACGGTATTCTTACAGTGAGCGAAGAGATAGACACCCTGCGGGGAATCACTCGTAATATCTGAGGTCATCTGGAGACCGAAGGGAACATCAGCAAAGGAAACACCCTCACCCGAAATCTGGTCGTAATTCACACCCAGACCGAACTTAGCACCACCCTCAATAATCTCCTTCGCATAGACATACAGATTATCTGCTGGAGTATCCGGAGAGTAGTCCTCATAATAATTGTTGAATGGAGAAACATTAGTCCGCTCAATCTTAGTGAAACCCATAACAGCGTTCATGTAATTGCGGACAACCTGCGAATCCATAGTAATATTATCCGCATCATCTTTCTGTAGAGTATCAACATTATACTCCAGCGGGAATCGCTCACCTCCACGAGTGAAGATTAACTGTGAAATCTCCGCTGCCGTGCCGTCGGAGTTAGTCGGTGGAAGAGTCGCTGTTCCATCAAAAGCAAGGTTATTAATATGACTGGCGGGAACAAAATTAAGGAACACTCCCATACATTTTGAAACACCGAGGGGGAAGTTCAGAACACCGTTCCTACTATTAATAGTGTTAAACATAGAAGTAATAGAATTGTATTCAAAGACATTCTGCGTCTGGGTCATAATGCGAGACAACTGGTCAGGAGCAGGGGTAATAACTTCACAGACAAGTTTCACATCGCTGAGTTGATAGAATGCTCCACTAATACCCGTCGTCAAAGAAGAGTTGGAGAAGAAAACATTACTATCAGGTGAAAGGTGGATACTAATATCAAGACCACCAACACCCCATGCTCCCGAGAGTGGGATAGGTTCCGTGCCGTTCAGAAGTCCGCAAACAAGAGGACAGCAGAAAGCATTACTCGTGGTGAGTTGCGAAGGATTCTCAACAACACCTCTCTGCTGGAGAGCATAGTTCATATCAATAAGAGCAGTCTCATTAAGATGCGAGATGCCATCCTGTAGAGAACTCGTCACCCCAAGGTAAGAACTCATCATACGGGGATAATGACGGATAGTCTCAATACTCTGTGCGGTCCTCTGCGAACTAATGTGAAGTTCATTAAAGCACGAATAAACTCCGAGTTGCTCGTTCATACGGAGACCCGTAGCACTTGTGGAGATTGCTCCATCAGATGCGAAGCATGTGAGTTTTCCAGTAAGTCTTAGAGACTGACCGATTAAATAACGTTCCTGTTCTCCAATTATGAACTGTATTACGGGTTGTCCGTTCTTGAATGATAGGGTGCCGTCCGAAGTGATATTAGAAGGTATGATTTCTAAATGTTGGTTTGAGGACATATCTATAGTTGTTTATACTATAGTTCATAAAAAAAAGGGTAAAAAATAATTAGTAAATATTTACAAGATATAAAGTTTATATTTCAATAGAGATAGCATCTCCCTTGACGACAATCCTGCGAAGGTGGGCGACCCAGTTCATCCATAACTTATTCTTTGCGGATTCCCCAGCAATAGGAGCATCATACTGAACCTGTAGAGAGAAATCACGACCTCTCAAATCAACCACGCCATCCTGTAGAGTTAGTGCCCTACCGATACAGAAGTTCTCCCTAAACTTAGAGAATGATAGGGGTCTTATACCGCCCATAGCAAGTGCTTTCTCAAGTTCAATAAGAGGTTGCTGTTCTATGGAAACCCTATCAGCAATTCTCTCACATGAAACAGGACGAGTCGGATTCAACTTGCCCTCATACAGAATCTGATAGTTATTAAGTCTATCAACAATACCCACTAAACCCGAGCGAGTGGAGCGTTTCTTGTATAACTCTTGGAATCCATCATCCTCATCTCCATACTCAATAAAATAAGTTCCCGAAGCATTCATCGCTTGTTCTGGAGTGTAGGTGGAAGAATCCGTGGGAATCATAAAGACCGCCTTTGCTCTTGACTCATTCACGGGAAGTCTAATATTCGCAACAGTATCACCCGCTAACTGCGAATACTTGTAATTGGTGTAAGACAAGAAATCATAATTGAGAGTTCCACCCTCCTTAAGCATACTCATCATACGACCCTTGAATCCATCAGGCATCATAACCTGCTGAATGATAAGTTCTGTATCACTAATCGTGTAAGATGGTTTATAGGTGGTAGTTCGTGGGTCTTGTGCGAGAACAGCATCATTAATATCAACATCTTCTCCTGTAATAGATGCCAGAGCAGAACTGACTGTAATCTTAATCATATCCGGATCCACGCCAGTATCATAATCTATAGATGTAATATGACTCTGAGAACCATTTGCCCCTGCCCCAAATGCTGAAGCAACAATAGAAGCACTATCTCCCGTAGAACTCAGGACAACATTCTGACCGACAACAAAGGGGCAATTACCGACCACCCCACCAGCACCCTGCTGATTATCACGTCTAAGATAGAAAGAAGTAGCGGAACCACTCAGGGTCGGGTGAGTTAGGGAAGAACTAATCTTACCTGATGTAGCAGAACCCGAACCATCAACACTCATAAAGAGTGGATTGGAGAGTTGAGAGCGGTGCTGAAGGGTCGTATCCAACTGTCTGAAAACATTCGTGTTGGACTCAAGGATAATCTCAATAATGAGACCCTCGGTAAGCATACTCGGGAAAACACGCTCCGACTGGAAAATGCCCGTATTCAAAGGGAGAAGACATTTAACCTTCTTCCTATTTTCATCGGTGTGAGACGCACTATCACTCGTCTCACCGACAGCATCATTCTCAAAGTAAGGATTGTTTCGGCAATCATTCGCCTGTTGTTTCAGGACACCATGAGTGGAGCGACACGCAGGATTGTAAATAGCACATCCCTCAGTAAGAGCACGTTTCTTCTTGTAATTATCATTCGTCTCATAATCATATTTGAGAGCAGTAAGAACGTTGTAGTTCTGAAACTCCTCTAAAAGAATGCGACCAGCACCACCCGAATAGATTCGTAAATCACGGATAAGAACCTGACCGCCCAGTTCAGCATCAAGTAGAAGTCGTCTCGCACCAGCAGAACCACCAGACCCCGTATCCAGCGGGTCTCCCTTTATCTCAACGTCAAACTTGAGATAAGTCTCCTTCGGTTGAAAGAAGTCAATAGACGGCGGAACATTTATCTGGACCTTCTGTCCGGCACTATAATTGAGTCCGAACTCGGCGGGGACAGAGATTTTCTTCTGAGCAACAGGTATTAAGTCTTTAGATTCCCAGAATGAAGTAGTAGGCATTATTGTTTATAATAATACAAATATAAAAGATATAGTTCAAAAATAATTTTAAAAAGTGTTTATGCGATAGTCTGCTGATGCTGAGATGCGACCATTCCTGTCGCCGCCCAAGCGGGACTCGCTGATAGAGGTTCTTGAGAAGGCGGTTTAGAATCAGTTGAGATTTGTTTCTTATCATCCTGTTCTGCTCCTACAGTTCCCGCCACCGCACTAAATAGATTCGTAGCGAGAGCAAGTGGAGCAAGAATAGGAACAGCGATACTCGCCATGTCAAGTGCCGCTCCCGCCATAGAGGTAATATTTCCTGCCTCTGACCAACCACTCTCTCCCTTTTTAAATACGTGTCCTGTCTGGACTAAATTAGTGATATCAGTTCCCGCAGATATAGCACCACCTATTCCACCGAGTGCTTTGCCTCCCACCTCTACACCCACTTCACTTGTGAGACCACCGACTCTGTTCGCAAGGAATCTTCCAACACCTCCCGCTTCACCGATTCCCGAGAATGCTAATTTATCAACGGTAAGTCCCTTTGCTAATTTACTACTATCAACAGCAACATCTTCAGCAGATGTCAATCCTACATCAGAGGGTTTGACAATAGTAGAGGTCTTCGGTAATTCACTATCTACTGTGAATCCCTTTTTTATTGATATAGAGGGGTCGGTCGTAGAGCGTGTTAAGAGTGATTTTGAGACAGGAGTAGCATCTTCAGAAGAACCAAGAGCACTTTTAAGATTTGCTTTTGTTTCACCTATCAAGTCTCTCCCTGCCATAGACTTTCCCGCCATCACACCCTCAATCCCTCCATAACTATCAAGTCCTACCTTTTCTTCAGTATCGGTTCTCTTCTTTTCCTTATCTGTTGTGACAACTCTCGCTGCCGACTCAAGAGCAATCCCGTTTGAAGCAATCCTATCACTATTCTGTTCTCTCGCATTTTTTGCGAGTTCATTTCCAATCCCAACACCAGCAGAAAGAGAATAACTATCCATGTTTATATGTTCGTTTATAAATAATTTTACAAAGAATAATTATTAATCTTCTTCTGAATCACTACTCTCATCAATAACCTCGTTGCCCTCCTCATTCATACCTCTCGCAACAACCTTCTCAAAATTGTGATACATAATCGGTGGATTTTCTTGGAGGTCCATGTAGCAGAAATCATATTTATTGGGGGTTGCTTTCTTATACAATTTCAACCAGTTCTTCTGTCCCCCAAATAAATCTCCATACTCCTCCGCAACATGCTCTAACTCTTTTTGATTAGGGAAAGGACTTCCAATAATAACGTCTGTGGCGTTCGCTCTTATAATAGGTGATACTGAACCTGTGAATTTCTGCGAACTTATCACCAATAATTTAATATTGAAATGCCTGTATCTTGAAGCAAGATGATTAATCATAGAGTTCTGTTTGATAGACCCTAAACAATCATCAAGAACAATCGCAATCTCAGGTTGGTCTTCTTTATCATATTTCTTTTGTGATTCAACTATCCCGTGTATTGTTTCATCAGAATAAAAATCGTGTGTATTACCTTCAAACGCTTTTCTCAAAAATCTACTCGTGACGTCATTCGCAATTGTATTACTGATAATATTCACCTGATCAAATCGTTCCTGAGCATCATAAAAATCTTCACGTAATAATAGATTGCTGATTAACGTGCTCTTACCGGTTCTTACAGGACTTATGAGAAGCAGTAATGAACCGCCACCCTCTCCCTCAATATTCGGTAAATGGGGATGAGGGGGTTTCATCTTGGTGGGTCGCGGTGCTGGGGGAACCACGGGTAAAATACTCGGTGCTTTTGAAAACTTATCCATTATATAGTATCTCAATATATTAATTCATATAATAAAATTATTTTAAGAACTGGTCCCACGGATTTACTGAGATTGCTTTCTGAACCTTTTGTTTGATTTCATTATCTCTCGCTTCTACCGCCTGTCTCTCCTTCTTCTTTACCTTCTCTGCTTTCCTTTTCCTATCATAACTCTCTACACCCTGAGCGACCGCCATCATCAAGTCCTCCTGAGTAAGGGACGGCATAATGGTTTGAGTCGGCGGTGGTGCTACTTTCTTCGGTGGTCTTTGTTTTTTCATAGTTTCAGGGATTTCATCATCACTAAGTTCATCCATAATTTCTTGATGTTGCTTTGCTTTCTTTTTCTCTTCTACTCTTTTTTGTAATGCTTTCATTTCATCACGTTCCTTCTTCTTCTGTGCTTTCACGGCGAATGCTTTCTTTCTCCCCTCTGCGAGACGCTCCAGTTGTTCGGGGGTCATCGGTTTCCTTTTCTTCCGTGGTTTCTTCTCCGCTTTAGGGATAACAGGTTTCACAGAGGGTGGTGCGAATACTTCATCATTCGTAAGTTTCATTCTCTTCTCAGGGAGTTCAGGGAGTTCAAGTTCCTCAAGTTCCTCTTCATCATATCTTTCAGAGACTTCCATTTCTACGGCGGGTGGAGGCGGTTCATCCTCTGGTGGCGGTGGGAGAGTGCCTTCAAGAGCGGGTGGTGCCTCAGGTGGGATTGCTTCTGGCGGGGGCGTAATATCAAAATGAGATTCCATGCTTTATAGTATGATATAGAAAAATATAGTCTTCTATTAATTCTAAAACTTTATTTCTTATATTCTTTGAGTCTAAGGTCAAATTTCCCATTCTTTCTCTGGAATAATCTGGTATATTGAGGATATCTTGATGATAGAAAAACCTTATCACTTTTCTCTGTATCATTATCTCTCCCGTCATCTTTACACCCTCCGTCCTGATAGTTCTTGGTCTTCGGAGCAATCCAATTATTCTTCAATATCTTTCCATCTCTAATAAAATGTAAGATACAATTTTCAAAATCTTCTGAGTAGTTGGTCTCTAAGACAATATCCTTTCTGTTAAACCTGAAACGTAGGCAACCGAGCATATATCTCAGGTCAGATGTATATTGCTGACAACCTGACATAAACATAGGATTTACGACCTGATATGTTCCTCCATAGGAAAACCCTTCCATAGACATTTTAAATCTCATCTCTTCAACAATCCCCTTGAAATCATTTACGGAGTTTCTAAAATTATCATATAAATCTATTAAGTCATCATCAATTTCAACAAGGAAAGTATCTTCATCAAAAGTTTCAGTAATAAAATTGTGGGTGCGTCCAATCCCCTTTACATCTGTGATATGAATATTTATATCTGTTGCTCTATCCATATAATCATTTAGATAGGGGTCATCACTTCTCAGAAATAAATGAATATCCTTATCATCAACCTTATGTTTTTTTAGGAAAGCATAAGTTTGGTCTTTAAAAATTAGAGGTCTTTGATATGAGGGAATAATATAAGAGGTCATTTATAGTTGATACAGATAAAAGTTATCATCAAAATATTTTAAAAAGTTATTTCTGTTTGACATGAAAGACAACAATAGTATCTCCAATAAGGTCATCTACGACCCTTTCATTTTTATCACAGATTTGGACTTGTAATTGGTTCAGCATAAATGAATCGGTGTTGTTGAGGTCTATGTATGTTTTTTCCGAGACTTCAAAAAACAAATCACCGAACTGTCTTCCATCATTTGTGAAACGAGGGATATGATACAGCATTTTAGAGATACTATTCTTACACGAATTGTATGTTCTGTGATTGAGATTAGAGATTCTTACGAAAGCACTATTGACCTGAAACTCAGGAGTATCGGTGCTGTTCCACGTTATTTTATTGAGACCCGTAAGAGTTCCCAGACTCTGGTCTAAAACACTAATATCAGGGAATCCTAATGGTAGTGAGAAATTACACATATCTGAGAAATAGTTTCCGACTTCTTGGTCTCTGTGAGATGGTGGAGTTGTATCCTCAAGAACTAACAAGTGTTCGTAAGCGATTCCCCCAGATGCGTTTGTTCCTTGAAACGTAATTGTTTCAGTAGAAGTATCATCTTCTGGGAGAAGTTGTCCGTATGCTGAACTATCAGGGGGTTTGATAAAGAATCCGGGTCCCCTCTGTCCCCATGAAGGTTGCTGTCCTTTGACTGCGTGGTCGCCCGTGACCCCTTCATCCACTTTCATTAATTTAGTTCGTGAAACATAATTCGCATAGGGAGATGAACCGACTGTATAAGTTCCCCCGCTCATATCTGTAGTGAAGTATCCTGTCAGAGTAGGATATTTGTATGAGTTTTTACTGAGAGAATATGTATCAAAATTAGAGATTGTGAGTGTTCCATTCGCTAAACATAATTTAGGATATAGAGCACATGTAAAATCTGTAGTCGGTTTGAATACCCGAGAAGCATTCGCATTTTGACTTGAATCAGAGAGAACAATTGGAGCACCACCACCCTTAGTGAGTTGGCACTTCACTTCTTCTCCGTCCATAATAAACTCTATCTGAGTTGTGACCCCACCATTAATAGAAGCATTTGTGACGGCGGTCGCAACCTGACCCGCCCCTCCGAAATAAGTTATTTCGTGGAGTTTGAAACTGTTTGGGACAAGTGTTCCTGTAGAGTCTTTTAACTGACATCCCTGATATAAATAAAGTTTTCCACTCGTGCTCTGTCCGTCCTCCGCATCAAAGACCGCAACATAATCATAGTAGTGAGGGAGTTTAGTGGGTTCCTTAATAAACTCTAAGGGAGCATTACCGTGATTCTTTCCAAAATCGCTATCATTATTGGTTTGGATAGTGGGTCTTGTGAGACCTATCGCCCAAGAAGCATTCGTGAATCCACCTTCTCCATCACTAATAGAAGCATTCGTGAAATTAACGACCATCGCTGCCCCGTGAGTGGGAGAAGGTGCTGACCCATTTGCGAGGGGGAAGTCAGTCGCAATCCCGCAACATGCTCCATCAAAGATAGTTCCATCTGTTCCACCTGTTCTCGTAAAAACACCTCCAGCGAGTGTGAAACTGGAAGATTCAGGGGTAGAACCAATCGGTGCCAAGTAATCAGCGATAGACGTTGTTAGACTTGCTGACCTGTTTGTGAATTCACTCCCATTCTGTTCGGCACTAATATTATATCCCCTAAAATCACTTCCAACTAAAGATGTGCTGACAGAAAAATTACCTGAGACTGCTGGAGAGACACAGGCATCGTTTAATTGGGTCTGAAGTTCTGTAGCGAGTTCTGTTCTATCATATGCTCCACGTGGAACCGAAATAAGAGTAGGTCTGCTCGTGACGTCAGTCCATTTGAGAGTGCTTCCAAGAGGTCTTCCAAAATAATACAATAGTTCCTCGCCTTCAGTGAATTCGTAGGTCTGCTGTCGTGATACTTTGACAGACTGGACTGCGATTTGTGAGTTCGGTTTAACTTCCAGAGGAGACGTAAGATGATTGTGATAATCAGCAGGGTTCTCTATCCCAATACGGGCACTCAGTAAGCGACCCGTTGAGTCAGCGTCCTTATAGTCATCCTGAGTATTACTTGTGAATATTAGCGACATATTTTATAATATCATTTATATAAAAAAAATATATGATTAATTTAAAAAAGATGCCAAAGAAACTGAAAGCACGAAAGGTCCCAAGTCTTCCCGCCAATCACCATGATGCCCGAACACCGTCAGTCTTCAATCTCCCAAAAGCAGTAGAGAAGGATTCCAAAATAAAAGCAAAGGATGTCTTTGAAGGATATACAGCAAAAAAGAAGAAAAAATAACTATTGAGTGCTATTATATCATACTCATCTCATACCCCACAGGTT
>Ga0209307_1001972_pt1 | contig 12521 bp, 13 predicted proteins | sample COGITO_mtgs_1105_FD_185519 | JGI IMG/M metagenome (GOLD analysis project Ga0209307, IMG submission 185519) | Pelagic marine microbial communities from North Sea - COGITO_mtgs_110530 (SPAdes) (version 2) | ecosystem: Environmental > Aquatic > Marine > Epipelagic ...
CGTGAGTGGGTAAGCGTAACCATGTTTAACACAAGAGTGTATGTTTAGGTGACTACATTGGAGTGCAGGTTGTAATTCCTGTTTGCGAGAGCAAGGTGTCAAGGGCGGCTGAGGAACTCAGGAGCAAATACATAAGACATTAATTCTAGAAAGGGGTAAAACCCTTTTATAGGAGAGGTGTATCTAAGCAGCATCAGAATCTAGGAGCAATACAATATATAACAGAGTGTAGCATGTGTAATACACTATGAGTCAAGTGTAACACACGGCGTAACACCACACCGTGCAACCCTTAAAAAATAAATTCATCTGACAACTTGTTGTCGGATTAAAAGCATTCTGAATTTCATTATATTTAGTTTATGAAAAAGTTAGTATTCATTTTATTGTTTATCCCTGTTATCTCATTTAGTCAAGATTTCAGAAAGATGTCTTTTGGACAAAGCACTGAAGAACTCAAAGAAACTTATCCTCAGTATGAATTTACTGTTGAAAATGAAATGGGTATGACTATACTTTCTCATGATGATATAGTTGGAGGAGTAGAAACAACAGTAGCATATTTATTTGTAGATAACTCACTCACTTCAGGATTTTATTACTTTGATAGAACCAATATATTTAAAGATGCTGAAGACAGATATAAAGATTATAAGAACATTTCTGAATTTTTGAATGGTAAATATGAAATGGAAGAAACTAATACTTGGCATGATGACGGCTATAAAGATGAACCTAATAGGTATGGTTTTGCTTTTGCTATGGGTAAAGTAGATTTTTCTGAATCATATGCGACTGATACAATGCTTATTAATCATTCACTGGTTAAAAATGACGGAGTAAATACTCACGTTTTAGGTTATATCTCTCCCTCTCTTGCAGAACTAATTTCCGAAAAGAACGATAGTGACTTTTGATAAATAAGGAGTGCCCCTATAAATTTATCGGCATAAATATTGTTTTCTATAATGTGTGAGAACAATTCTTTTTTTGGCACTTCTATTTATTTCATGTGACACAGATAACTGTGACCTTTCTGAATATCCTAGTTCTCCTTTAAGTGAGCCGTACGCTGTACAATACGGTGATGACTGGGTTGAATACACTTATGTATGTGTTGACGGATATAATGAAATCTGGACATATCGAATGGAAGGTGGTTGCTGGGAGGCATACCTAGATACTCAATGGAATTCCCGTTGTGACTAAATCAAACTATTTTTTTAATTTTATGATATTAGTGAAATATTTCTGTACACTCTTTCTAATTATCCCTTTATACATAAGTTCTCAAACATGGGAATTTAAAAATGCTTATAATGATTTTGACGGGACGTTTAAAGTAGCTAGTCAAATAGCAAGTATTGGAACAAATTCTATATACAAACCACGATTAGTAATAAATAGTGTTAATGATGGTTTAACAACAAACTTTTACATTACAGATTATGGTTTAGTATTTGATGATTTAAGCGTTTGGTTAAAGTTTGATAATGATGATATTCTCTATTATGCTAGAACAACTTTATCTGACGATGGAAAAACAATTTTTATTAGAGATGCTCGAGATGATGAAGATATTATATTTTCAAAGGTTGAATTATTTAGTAAACTGCAAAGTGCTTCCCGACTTAGCATTAGAATCCGAGACAAATATGATTCTGATGACTATCGATTTTCGCTAAATGGTAGTTCTAAGGCAATAAATCAAGTTATTAATATTAAAGAAAGAATTGAAAAACTAAAAATCGGAAGAAAATTAAAGAGAGACACTGATATAAAAGTTGAAAACTTTATGACTGAAATTAGAAATTCAAAATTGTTACTTTCTTCTAGGAATGATATTAAAGAAGTTTTCAAAACTGATTTTAGGGAAGCAATTATAAACGGAACACAAGATAATTATCAATCAATTATTATAAAAGAACATCCGTTAGAAAAATATAAAAGAGAATTTCAGGTAAAAGTTTTTTATAAAATGAAGGATGGTACTGAAATGGCAATTTCAAACAGATACTACAGAGTTGGTAAGGATGCGCCTATTTATAAAAGATTTTTAGATGAAGAAAACAAACTAAAAAAAGAAAAAGAAAGGGTAGCTAAAGAACTAAACAATAAAATCAATACTATAATTGATAAAATTAATTTTAAAGACATAAGTTATAGTGAGGTTAAAAAAAATATAGAAACCAGAAACAAGTTTAACAGAAATGAGTGGACATACGACTCTTTATATGTAAAATCTTGTGAATGTGGATTATTTGAAAGTTTAGGAAAAGTAAATTTATATTTTTCAAGAGTATCAAAAAATGGATTTAGAGAAAATCATAGAGTTTTAGGGGACTGGTATGTAAAGCCTGATGCTCCAATTAAAAATTTAAATCTGAATTAATAAACTATAGGCATTTTTTATAAAAGAAATGGAAAACGAAAAACAAGGTCGTGTTTACATAGCATCAACAGAATCTGAATTAAAAAACGGATGGTTGAAGTGTGGTATGACAACCAGAGATTCCAAACAAAGAATTGCCGAAGGAAATGTAGCCTCTGTACGTGAGAAATATCAAATGCTTTACACAGTTGATACTCCCCACTATTTAGAGTTGGAAAAGCACATGCATAACACATATGAGAATCAAAAGGAATGGATTAAAGTTTCTTTAGCTGAGGCAATTGCTGAAATAAATAGGTTCTTAAATTCGAAAAATGATAAGAGTGTAAAGTCTGAAAAATACAAGCCAAAAACACATCAAAAAGATGCAATAGATGCTGTTGTTGCAGAATCTAAACGAAATGATAAAGTCTCAATAGTTATGCCTACTGGTAGTGGTAAAACACTCACATCTTTATGGATTACTGAGGCTGTTAAATCTGAAATAGTTCTTTTTCTAGCGCCTAGTTTACAGTTAATAAGGCAAACAAAAGATGCTTGGGAAGAGCAAGCAAATGTTGATTTTGTGTGGATGGCATGTTGTTCAGCGTCTGATATTGAAGAAAGAGAGCATGCAATTGAAATGGGTGGAGGAATGGTTTCAACTAATCCAAGTGATATTGATGGATTTACAAGATTTTTATCAGGAAAAAAAGTTGTTTTTTCTACATATCAGTCTTTACCAGCTGTAATCGCTTCCAAAGTAAAATTTGACATTATCATTTCTGACGAGGCACATAGAACAGCTGGAATGAGTAAGAGTGATTTTGGGTTATTCAACTTAGTACACAGTAAAGAATTAGTGTCTAAATTAAGGTTGTTTCAAACTGCTTCTCCAAAAGTATTTAAAGAGGATTTACTAGAAATAGTTGAAACTGAAGACGATGTTTTCGCTTTTGACATGAATAATGAAAAGCTTTATGGAAAGATTGTTTATGAAATGACTTTGGGTGAGGCAATTGAGAAAAAATTACTTTGTGACTACAAAATAATCGCAATTGGGGTTAATGATGAAGAGATTGCGGAGCATTTAACTAATAGAACTTATGTAGCAAAAGGAGTTTCTGCAGATGAGGCTGCAGCTTCAGTAGCAATTCATGAAATATTTAACACAATCGGAACAACACATATGATTTCTTTTCATTCTAGACTTGCTCTAGCTGATATGACATCAAAAGAGTTAAATAAGCTTGGAATTTATTCAGAGCCTGTAAAAGGCACAATGAGTACAAGAAAAAGAGAAAAAGCATTTGTTCGTTTTAAAAAGAAAGATAAAGCCGTATTAACAAACGCATTTGCATTACAAGAGGGTATAGACATTAAGAAAGTAGATTCAATCTTTTTTTCCTCTCCTAAATCTAGCACAATTTCAATAGTTCAAGCAATTGGTAGAGCTTTAAGATTAGACCCTGAAAATCCTGATAAAATTGCAGCAATAATAGTTCCTGTTTATTCAACAGGAGACCCTAATGAAAAGGTAAATGAATCTATCTTTAAGGGCTTATATCAGTTAATATCAAGTATTAGTGCTGTAGATTATAGAATTAGAGCGCATGTTGAAGGATTTACTGAAGGCAAAGGAGAAAGAGGTGAATCTAAGCCAATTGACCATATTAAACTTGCTGATTTCGAGAGGTTAGATTTTATAAACTTCTCTGAAAAACTTAGAAATGCATTTGTTTATGGAACTCTTGCTAAAAAAAGGAGGACTTTTGAAGAAAACCTAGAGATGTTTAAAGATTTTATATAAAAATCTAATGGAAGTTTTATATACAATTCATCACAATACAGAGCATTGCAGTGTTAATATTAATAATAAAGATTATAGCTACCATTCTCTTAAAGATTTACTCAAAAATTACTCTAAAGATTATCTAAAAAAAAATAAATTAATAAAGAAGTCTTATTCATTTGAAATAAATGATTTTGGTGAAAATTTTAATAAAAGTTCTTTGTCAAAAGATGAAATTGAAAACTATTTTCTTAAAAAAAAAGAATCTAAAGCTAAATCGTGGTTATCAAGAATGAGACGTCTTAGAAAAAATGGTAAACTAGAAAAACACAAAATTGATGCATTAAATAAGAGGGGAATGCTGTGGAATCCGTCTGAGGATGATTGGGAAAAAAACTTTAGTTTATTTCAAAAGCAGCCTTTAATTGAAATATTAAAGAAGATGCGGAAAAAAAAATATTGGGTTCCAATTAAAGAAGTAGATGAAGTAGTTGAGCTAGAGCATTGGATAGTTAAACAACAATTTCTTTATGAAAAAAACGAATTAAATAAAGAAAATCTTACAAGGCTTAAAGCAATTAATTTTCCGTTTAATTTGCCTTTAAATAATGATAATTACGAACTTAAACTTACCCGATTAATAACTTTAATTTTACGGATTGAAAATCTCAGTGAAATAGGAGCTTTTAGTGTCGCAAATAAGTATAATCTTAAAGAAAAAGTATATGTAGGTGGTAATGTAAAAATTAATGAAGAAATTATTATAAAAACTGAAAAAGTAATTTCAAAAGAAAGGAAGAAAAAATTAAAAGAAGATAATGAGTATTATATTTCCGAAAAAAAGAATCAAATAACTGCTGAGCAAAATGCTATTAAGGTTTTAAATGAAAAACCTATTGACTATTTCATAAAACAAATAGATAGAATTAGTAGAAAATACTACCCAACCAAGAGTGATAAAGACATTTATGAAATTGATAAAAAAGGAAAAAGAACTGCATGGGGAGACGCTAATGATAGATTAGCTCAATTATATGTTGACAGATATTCACAAAAATATAGTTACTTAAACAATTTTCTAAACGACAATTTTAACTTTCCAAGAACTAAAATAAATAATGTTGTATATAAGGAAGCTTATGTTAAATTCCCTTTCGAAAATAAAATCAAGAAATATGCAGCTAACAAAATGATTGAGATTTTAGACAACTATTTGTTAAATACAGGGAGATTTAATAAAAGAACATATAAACCTATTTCATTTTTGCTAAGTTGTTTTCAGAAAGATAAAAATCTAAATGAATTATTGAAGTTGAATGATATAATAATTAATCATCAAATATTATCACTTATATATAGGGAAAGAATCAAAAAAATAATATCAAAAATTAGTTGATTTTGGAATTAGATAAAGTTTTTATTTTACATAAAGGAAAGAAGTATACTGAGTCTGATTTAGACCTTTTACGTATTAAATTATCTGAAAATTACACTCCTACCCATAATTATAATTTAGAAGAGGATATTAACATTGAAGAAGAACTTTCTAGTGAAAAAAAAGAGGAATTAAAAAAATGGAGAATAAATATGAAAGCAAGTTCTTGGAAATCTCGTCAAAGAGGACTGCGAAAAAAAGGTAAGTTAAAACAACACCAAATAGATTCTTTGAATAGATTAGGAATGTTATGGGACCCTAAAGAAAGTTCTTGGGAAAAAAAATATGTAATCTTTAAAAAAAATGGATTATGTGATGAAATTGAAGAATGGGTTAAAGAACAAAGAGAATTATATAGCAATAATAATATATTAAATGAGAACTTGATTAGACTGAAATTATTGAATTTTCCATTTGAGGAATTAGAAAATGAAAGTTTTCCATTTACTTTTAATTCTTTGTATGAACTTTCAGAAAAACTTAGAAAGAAAAAAAGACGATTAGAATTAAAATTAATAAAAAATCCTCCTAAGAAATTAAATGCAAAGCAAAAGGAGATAATAAAAAGAGAAAAAGATAAAGAGAAAGAGAAAAAGAAGAAAAAGAATACAAAAAAATCTAAATGGGCTGTTTTACATTCAAAATATGTATCAATTTCTGGAAAAATTATTAGAAATGTTAATGATTTATCATTTGAAGAATCTAAACGTTTAATTGAAAAAATTGAAAAAGGAGAAAGTATATTTAAAGAGGAGGTTAAAAAATACTTAGACAATTTAGTTGCTAAGAAAAAATTCACAAAATATTCTTTGTTAAATGCTAATAAACCGGGACATTACTTTGGATTAGCTCATCATACATCTTTTCTTGATGAACTCAGAATTTACTCTGATACGAATATAAGCGATTGGAACAAGTATAGTGAAATAAGCCTATTCATTAATTCTAAAGACTATAAAGTTCAGTGTTATGCATGTAATACTCTTTTTAATTATTTTAAAGTTGCTGTAAATGATAGAATGAAAAAATGGGAACCTCTTGAAGTTTTGATAAAAATCCACAAAATCCGAGGGGAGTCAAACCAGCTAACTAATCTTAAAGAAAAAATAAAAGGAATTCCGTTACTATATGAACTGTATAAAACTAAAATTGATAAAACTCTATATAAAATGTCTAAACCATAGGCATATCTTCTTCTTTTAATTCAGCAACTTCTAACCCACGTAAGTAGGTTAAACTAACATTTAAACTTGAGTGTCCCATTGCTTTCTGCAGCTTGGTTAATGACCCAGTTCTTTTAAAGATTTCTATCGCTCCAGAATGCCTAAAAGAATAAATCGTTACACCTTTATCAACTGAGGGGAAAGTGCGCTTAAAACGTCTAAAAACCGTCTTAAAATAGTCGTTATTATACGGAGTTATAGTGCCACTGAATATATTGTCTTCTAAACCCTTTTTAACAAGTATTTCACGTATGTATTTGGGCACAGGAACAATTCTGTTTCGCTTTGATTTAACTCTGTCTCCACTAATGCTAATAGTGATTAAATCCTCACTAAAATCTTTCCATTTAAGTAACCTAATTTCTCTATGAGGACGTAGTAAACAACCATAAGTTAACAAGCAACATAAGTATAGATTATAATTGAACTCCTTTATTAAATTCAATAGGGAAGAAATATCTTTTATTGGCTTGTGAAGTTTCTCATTTTGTTTCTTAGATTTTAGCTTAGTCGTAGCAATATCAAAACCATTTTCATTTAAATAATTAGTCAGAACATTTACATGTCTTCTTACTGTATTGAAACTTGTGTTATTTGAATAAGAAAGCAAATAGTCATCAATGAATTCAATAGGCACATTATCTTTCTTTAATATTTGTTCTCTAAGAACTGAGGCATATGATTTTAAAGCTTTTTTATAAGACATTGAAAGGTTTTCAGACAGCTTTCTTTTAATCAAATTATCGAATCGTTCTAGTTTGGATTCATGTTTTACTTTCTTGAAAGAATAATTGTTTCTAATTAGATAATCGTAAGTAAGTTTTGCGAGTAATTCTGCTTGCTTACGTCTTAGATTTTCAGGATAGTTATTTGGCTTTAAATCTAAACCTATCTTAGCGGCAGTTAATAATCTGTAACGTTTTGAATTGATATAAAAATCAATGAAATATCTACCATCTTGTTTTTGGCAGACAATAGGGTAAGTAATGTTCATCTCGGCACTATTTAGGCATTAATTAAAAATCTATGTTTTCAATTATTCCTAAGCACCTGTAATACAGTGAGCTATATTAGATTTGTTTTAGCGAAGCGCTTGACTGGCAGTCAAGAGGTCGTGGGTTCGAATCCCATCTTCTCCACTAACGATTTCTATCTGGTATTTCATAAAGGGTGATGTTAAGCATTTAATAGATGTTTAATTAATTGCCAAATAGTTGCCAAAAAAAAGTATTTCATATCCAAAAGTTTGTAAACGTTACGACGGTTTATATTACATTGATTTTAAGCTAAACAACAAAAGAATAAGGATGTTTAGTGGTAAAAAGATAGGTTCATCAACCAATCCCAATACGTTTCCATTAAAGTTTAGAAGAAATGAAACTATTAATCTTGCAAAGGAGGTTTACGATTATCTCGTATCTAATAATTATAGCTTCACTAAACGACCTAAAAACAAGTTAGAGTTCTACGATTCTTTAATTGAAAGAAAACTATCGGAAAACCTGTCTGTGTCTTATATAAAAGCACTTAAAACTATAGCAAGATGTTTACGTGAGCAGTTGGTTTCTAAAGGTCATATCTCCCCTGAATATATTGATTCCTTGTCTTTTAAGTATCGTAACAATACCAGCTTTAATACAACAAGAAGGCACGTTAATGTACTTGTCAATTATCTATATGAAAATGACTTTGATATAAAGCCATCTAAACTCAAAAGTAGAAGGCAAACAGAAACTTTGCATAAGCCTATTGAGAATGTAAAAGAACTACTTGAAACTATTAAGAAGTTTAATTATGATTTGTACTTGTGTTGTGTTCTTACGTATTGTTGTTTGTTAAGACCGCATCAAGAAATTAGATTACTTAAATGGAGTGATTTTAGTGAGGATTTAAGACACATAAGTTTGTCTGGTAACAAAGTAAAATCTAAACGCAATAGAGTCGTTCCTGTACCCAAATTAGGGCTTGTAAAATCAGACAATAATCTAAACATCTTTACAGGAAGAATACAGCCTTATAATAGAAGCTATTTTAACACACTTTGGAAGCGTTTTAAGAAGGCTAATCCGTCTGTTGAACAAGGTGTTACGATTTATTCTTTTAGGCATTCTGGAGCTATAGAAATCTTTAAAAGAACAGGGTCGTTAACCAAGCTACAAAAGGCTATGGGTCATTCAAGTTTAAATGTTAGTTTAACCTACTTAAGAGGATTAGAAGTTGCTGAATTGACTGAATCTGATATGCCTATGGTTTAGTTATTCCATATTAGCCACATATTCTGCTGAATCAAAAATATAAGCTACTCTTGAAACCTTGTCACCTTCCCATCTAAAGTAAGCGTGAACTGGATTATTGACAGTTACACCAGTAGATTTACTAATTCCCTCCCAAGTGAACCAAGTACTTGTATAAATAGCACCATCATCATAAATAAATGTAGAAGTAGATGGATTGATGTTTTTTATGTCATTGTAAAACTCTCTTCCACCCATAAACGCTTCTATCATTTCAGCAGGAGACATCTCTTGACCATTTACTCTGGCAACTGCATTTTCTGCAAAAATCGCGTCCTGACCAGACATATCATTATCTAAATAAGCTTTATTAAAAGCGTCCATAACCATAGACTTTGCATCATTTTTTTCAATAACGCCCTGTTGATTTTCAGATTTGTTTTCAATTGTTGTACAGCTTAAAACAAAAAAGCTTACAAATAGTGTGTAAAAAATATTTTTCATAATTATTGTTGGTTTTAATTTCATATTCTAAATATAACAATTGCTGAATTAAAAGAAGAAGATATGCCTATGGTTTAGTTTAAAAATCTAACTAAACAACTATATGTTTTAGTTTCAAAATTCATTAGACCAGTTGTCAATAATTGAGAACCGTCTGAAGTATTTTCAAAATGCTTTAGTTCATAATTATCGTCATTTTGCTTCCAAAGACCTTGAACTGTGGTTTTTAATCTTTCTTTACCATCTTGAGCCCAAGCCATAGCTGTATATTCTCCCTGACCTTCAGTTTGAAGCTTGTTTGTAAAATAATAGGTCATATAAACAGTCCAATTTCCTGCTTCACCTGAAACACTCACCGTATTTACATCACCATTTGGACCTACATTAACGGAATCAATAGTGAAGTTGCCGTCAACTGAATTTTCCCATTTAAGGTCTTGAGAACTCAAGGATGAAACAATTAAGAGGAGTATAATTGAAAGTATTTTGTTCATATTATTATATTAAAAAAGCACTATAACGCCCAGATTTTTTCTACCTTACCTTCTTTATCTACTTTAAAAACTTCAACACCATCTATGATATCTCCAGTTTTTGTTGTTAATTTTAAAAAACAAGTAATATAGTCTCCCAATTCCACAATATCCACAAGCTCTTGTTTCAATTCATTTTCTGTAACAAATCCAAAAATAATTTCTTCAATTTCAGCAGGTCCTGTAGCTTCTAATCCGATTAGAGGAGCAGACATATGATAGTCATCAGTTGTTGGAACTTTTGACCAAGCTTCGTAACCCTTATCCCATTCAAAATTTATTTTATAATTTTTAATTGCTTCGGCAGTTGATGAAAGCTTTGTAGGTTCTTCTGTCTTTTTTGTCTCTTGACAAGAAATGATTAAAAAGAATGAGAATAAAAGAATTAATTTTTTCATTTTAAATAGTTTAGTTATTAATACTAAAATAGATAAAAAAACATTCTGAACAAAATGTTAGTTTAACCTACTTACGTGGATTAGAAGTTGCTGAATTAAAAGAAGAAGATATGCCTATGATTTAGAATTATTTTTAAAATCAATTAATTCAAATTCTTCAAACTTTTTTAATAGAAAGTCTGCATATCTCATAAAACCTAAATCAGTAAAATGAACTCCATCAACCGTCCCCTCTTGGTCAAGTCCAAGTGCGTTCCCACTCTCTATGTAGAAAATATTTTTATAACCAATACCAATCATCTTTTGGTATTCATATTTTAACGCTAAGTTCATAGCTTCTGTGTCTTTATGTGCTTTTTTATCCAAAACTAAAAAAGAGGATTTAAATAAATCTACAAAGATGATTGGAGAATTTGGATTCTTTTTTCTAATAGTATTAACTAGGGGGATTGTATTCTTGGTAACATTTTCAGGTGGAAACATATTTGGCATACATTCAATAACATAAAACATCGGATCAGACTCGGAGATTAGTTTAGCAATTGGTTCTTCCATCCTGCCATTTCCACTAAATCCAAAGTTTATAACATCAATATCAAGCTTTCTAGATATAATATTCGTATGAGCCATTCCTGGACGAGATGCACAACCACCTTGAGTAATACTAGTACCATAAAAAATTATTGGTTTTCTGGTGTTCTTTTTAACTTTTTCTATAAAGCTGGTTGAATTAATCCCAACTTCAATGTTTTCAACACCATCATAAAGTGGGAGAAATATTTTAAACTCTCGTAGCTTTTCAGTCATATTATCTACAAGAATATACTCATTATAAATTCCTTGTGGACGACCAGTGTTTACATATTGCCAACCATTTTCATTTTTATAGTACAAGTCAACTCCTTTAATCCCAGTTTCAGCCATATGGTTCATTGTAAGATCATTAAGAATTTTCCATTTAACACTTACAGTTGTAGAATTAGAAAGAAACCGAATAGATAATCCAGCCGAAGATTTAGATAAATTCCATACTGGTTTTCTCACAATATTTTTATAAGAGAGAGGCAATCTATCATAACGATTTTCTTTAAGTGAATCAGAAATTACCGTTCCCTCTAGTCTAAAAAAATCTTTTCCGTAATATGTTATTTCACTTGACGCTAAAGAACTGTCCTGCCCAAAACTCACAAGTGGAATAAACAGTAATAGTAGAAGGAATTTTTTCACAATCTAAATATAAGAATAATCTAAAACCTTATTCTACGCTATAAGGGAACTGTCTATAACTGTATAAAATTGTTAAGAACTACTGCTTTAAATACTGGATATTCTCGTTAAAAAGTAATAACTTTTAGAATGATATTATCGGAAGACGTATATCGATAAATCTAATATCGTTTAAGTCTAGTTAACGCTAGTATTCTTTTGAATTACATTCAAAAACACATCCTAAAACATATCGGAAAACGGAAAGTAATCTACGGATTACCTATGTCTTAACGTCAGGAATCGGTTACGTAGACTTATAGGATAGAGGTTTATGAGTAGTCCTGGATAAAAACGCAAAACTATCCTTATAAGCGTTATACTTATATAACACACTATAACATATGCCTTTCGACAGTAATACCGCTAGACTAGCAGGACAGAAATCTAAACGAGGAAAAGACAAACTTACCTATGAGCTTAAGCAAAAGCTTAGTCTACTAGCAGACGGTATCGTTGACAGTCTAGAAGTATCGAGCCTGAGTACGTCAGAACGTATAAACCTCTTGAAGATAATCGCTCCGTATACTATTCCTAAAATACAAGACGTTCAAGAACAGGAAGTCCGTGAGTTTAGAATTGAGGTTGTAGATCCTAAAAGTGCCAAATAAGTGCCAAGTTTTTGTAACTTTAGATAACGTTCAATCCAAGTTATTGAAAACAAAAAACCCCTCTTATCGAAGGGTTTTAAGGGTGGTCCCACCTGGGCTCGAACCAGGGACCAACTGATTATGAGTCAGCTACTCTAACCAACTGAGCTATAGG
>Ga0209307_1001977_pt1 | contig 12506 bp, 16 predicted proteins | sample COGITO_mtgs_1105_FD_185519 | JGI IMG/M metagenome (GOLD analysis project Ga0209307, IMG submission 185519) | Pelagic marine microbial communities from North Sea - COGITO_mtgs_110530 (SPAdes) (version 2) | ecosystem: Environmental > Aquatic > Marine > Epipelagic ...
CTATAGTTTGTTTATACCTCCTATGAAATATTTCTTTTACATTATCTATGTATTTGTTAAATGGTTCTTTATTGATGTCTAACGGGTGATATGAATATTTATTATTAATATCTCTGTTAGTCCAATTATTTTTTTCAGGACTTCTCCCAAACTTATACCCATTCGTACTGATAACATAAGAATTATTTAAAATTAAATTATCACAAATTTTCAGAATATCTTCATCTTTAAAATGTTGCAAAACATCTTTGATGAGAACTAAATCATATCCTTTAAATGCTTCATTTGAAATATCGCAGTGAATAAATCCGACATTGTCACTAGAATATTCATTATTATTTGAATCTACTACAGACTGAACGACATCCACTCCCGTATAATTAACCCCTAACTCTTCCCATGGTATAAATCTACTTGCTTTCCAATCTCCACAACCTAAATCACAAATAGTTTTGATATTGTTTTTCTTGATAAAATTGATGATAAGATTTATATACCATTTTGAGTCAGGAGTTGTCCCGTCTCCTTTACCTGATCCTCCTTTTCCTTTCCAGTTTTTTCCCCACACAGATTTATCATATATCTTTGTGAAACGTTCTTCCATTATATTAATAAAAAGAAATTATTTAAGATTGAAACGCCTTTTAATCTTTATTATGATTATGAGTAATTATTTAAGGTGAAGTTGTCATGTATATATGTATTGAAAATAGATATGGTCTTTGATAGGTCTTACACGAACACCACAAAAAAATATAGAGCCACTCCTAATGGAAAGAAGTCTCACAGAAAAAGTGAATGGAAAACAAAACATAAAATAATTTTTTATGATTTTGATGCTTTTTATGAAAGGTTTGAGAATACTACAACTTGCGAGTTGTGTGATACTAATTTTACATCTAAGAATAAGAAGTCATTAGATCACGACCATCTTTCGGGATATGCCCGATTTGTATGTTGTAATCGTTGTAATTGTAAATTAGGAAGAGTGGATAGATTAAAAATGATGATGCTCTTAGATTTACATCGCTCACGTAATATTAAAAGCCTTATTTAAGATTAAACCTCCGCTTAAAAGCAGATATATTTTTCTGCTTACTTGTAAATGGTCCCCAGAGTATCCACCGCGACAAGCTTCCAGCCGACTCAGGATTATTCCAGTTCTCCCTTCGACGATGTCGTTTTAGGTATCGTGATCTCTGCTCTTTATCTCGGGTTTTTGTGTAGTCCGCCATTCCAGCACTTCCGAAATGTATTGTCTTCTCACGACCATTGTCCTTAGTAAACACAGCCATTAATTTTTTCTCTGGTTTTGTAGATTTTTTGATGACAACTTTTACGGGTTTGCTACTCATAATAATATATTGATATTTTATTATGACTGTAACAAATTAGTCAAAGACTACATCAAACCTTCCCTTTAAAACACGTAGTTTAGGAGTTAAATCTGTTTTTATTTTATCCTTACTCTCTAATTCCATTCTTACTTTTGATGACATCTTCATTGCAATCTTATTACGAATCTTAGGATCATCATTTAATAATTTTATTGCTCTTCTACATGTGGGTATATCACAATAAGAACCGACCATGATTCCATTATCATATATTTCATCAACAGATTTATAATTTGTGAGTGCGAGTGAATATCCTGATTTACAATATTGAATAAGGAGTTTTGCTGTTTTTATTACATCTTGTTTCTTTTTGTAATTTAATTCATTATTAGGTTTTTGATTACATAAAAAATTGATGAGATCTTGAGAGTTATGAACATCAGGAAAATCATGAATATAGGAAATATTATTGTATTTTAAATATGACAATATCTCTAATTGAATATCTGATTTCTTTAAGTCATCGTAATCTTCAATATCCATCTCATAAAGAGTAATGATTTCAGATAACTCCTTTTTGGTAAAAGATTTGTCAATACTCATTTAATAAAAGAACATAAAAAAAAAATGTGAATAAATACATACATAGATGTTTGAAGAACTTTTGAAAATCACCGGAACCCTTGCTCTCCCTATAATGTTGTCGGCAATATGGTTCAAAACTCCCGTCTCTTGCAGTGATGTAGAAGAAGAAGAAGAAAAAAATCCTTTTAAGAAAGCTCCCGAAGGTTGCAATCCACCTGAACCATGGGATCCTAATTTCAAAGAGTATGAAACTATTGAAGAAAGACAAAGAGTCTCACAGGTTAAAGAAGCATTAGAAATAGTCCTAAGAGGTCTTGAAAAGATTGAATATCAAGAATCTCAGGAGTTAGATAAAGAAGATTAAAATATGTTTCATATTAATAGTAATAAATGAGTCTTTTGTTACATGGTGATTGTCTGGAACAAATGGCTACGGTTGATGATAACTCTGTAGACTTTATATTTTGTGATCTTCCATATTGTCAGACGAGTTGTTCCTGGGACAAATTGATTCCTTGGGAACCCTTCTGGAAAGAAATTATGAGAGTGAAAAAACTAAATACCCCTGTCTTTTTTACAACCACAACAAAATTCGGAGTTCAATTAATAAATAGTGCTCCGAAGAAGATGCCCTTCAGATATGATTTAGTATGGGTGAAGTCTGCTCCAGCGGGATTCCTTCAAAGTAGGAAGATGCCGATGAGAAAGCATGAAATGGTCTATGTCTTTTATGAGAAATTACCTTTGTATGATTTAAGTTCTCATCAACATAAGTTTATTAAAGAAGAAAAATATGCGAATGGAACAATCAATAGTAAAACCTATGATATACCGAATAAATCTAAAGGCGGAATGTATAGAAGTCCAGCAGGACAATATGACCCTCCCCTCCCTACAACTATGTTGGAAATAAAATCTACTCGTCGGAAACACTCTACAGAGAAACCTGTTGCTCTTATGGAGTGGTTATTGAAATATTATTCTAAGGAGGGAGATACTGTTCTTGACCCCACGATGGGCTCAGGTTCTACAGGCGTCGCATGTAAGAATATGAATCGAAACTTTATCGGGATTGAGAAAGATCTTGAGATATATCATGTTGCTGTGGACAGGATTGAGGATTAAAATATATTCCTTTAATAAATGAAGGTTGCATTTCTGGTGCCGAGCACAACAAATAAAAGAGATTGGGAGACTATTACTGAATCATATCTCTGGAATATTCTTATGAAAGAACTAGAGAATAAAACTCCTCTCAATTGTGAAATCAAGTTATTTGTTGGATTTGATCATGACGATAAAGTTCTCTCTAATATTGAACAGAGAATGAAGGCGAATGCTATTTTTAAAAACTTTGAGATTGAATGGGTTGAGTTTAAGGACAATAAAAAAGGAGATGTTTCTCATATATGGACTTCATTATCAAAAGTAGCACTTAAAGAAGGTTATGAATATTTTAAAATTATTGGAGATGATGTCACACTCCCTAAGGATAAGGCTTGGTTGAATGCTTTCATAAATAAGTTGAAAAAGAATAATAATATAGGATTTGTAGCAGGTTATTCAAATAATAATAGAATACCCACTCAGTTCCTCATACACAAAAAACATATTGATATTTTTGATTTTGTATACCCCCCAGAGATAAAAAATTGGGGAGTGGATGATGCCATGTATGGTCTTTATCCTGAAAAATATGGAATATGGTTAAAACAATATCAACTATTAAATATTGGAGGAGAACCGAGATATGAAGTTGAATGGTCTGAAAAGTTTGTTAGAGCAATTGTTAAGAGATACAAACCGAGATTAAACAGATATTTATCTCAAAAAGATTAATATATTAGGAAAAGTAAAATGCCCGTTGATAAGAAACCTGTTGATACTCTTCTGGAGTATGTAGTTCAATTAAAAATACTGATTGAGGAACAGCAGAAGACTATTAATGACTTAAAGAAAGATATGACAAAAATGAGAGCTTCCCTATCAGTACTGAGTGATAATATTAAAGAACAAAATGATATCTCAAAAAAGGGATGGATATTCTAATGCCTTCGTTTGAATCTCAGAAAAATAAAATCTTAAGAGGTATATAATAATATGAGAGTAATTAGCTATGGAGAAAACCTTCAAAACAGAACTGGAACTATTTACAGATTGTATCGTGATGATCACCTTGCAGGAGGTAAGTGTTATATTGGAAGTAGCGTAATTCCTTATTTTTCTGTTAGATTATGTCAACATCGCAAAAAATGGAGAGAAGGTAAGGAATATGGTGGATTATTTCAGGAAGGTTCTGACCCACACGTGGAGTTTTTAGAATCATATGATTTTAAACAGGGTGATCAGAGTTCAATAATACATTTGAGAGAAAGAGAGCAATTCTATTATGACGCATACAAAGAGACTTGTATCAATATTAGAAGACCCCGTCCTGATGTTAAAGATATGAGCAAACAACACGCATATCAGGCGAAGTATGATCGAAGTGAAAGAGGAAGACTAATCTTACGAAGAAGTTTTATCACCCTGAGATTAAAACGTGGAGAAGTAAAAAGACAAGAAACAATTACAAAATATTCTCAAGAACTCATAGAAATACAGGATAGAATAAAAGAATTAGATGAAATAAAGAAAGAAAATAAAAACGCAATCCCGATAGATAAGATAGATGAAAAGATACAGTCTATCACTTCTTTCGGGGACATATCAGTATCCCCTCCTGAACTCCATCAGGATCAATAACTTTTAATTTGATGAGTGCTAAGATCGTATATCCTAATAATTGATTTTCAAGATGTTCGTCATCTTCTGTAACAACACTTAATTTTTTTTTATCTGTTTTTAAAGTGACTAATAATGTCATTTTAATGAAATTTAATGATTGTTTATCTTTTAGTGCATCAATGATCATTTTATTTGCATGGTTTTCAAAGGTATTAATATTTAATCCTTTGTCATTTAGAGGAAATGAGGCTCTTAATTTTCCTTGATAATACATGCACAATGAACCCTTTGAACCCACATGAACCACCATAACTTCGTAATTAAAATACACCCCTTTTTAAACTTATTAGTGTCAATACTTTAAGTAAATACCTCCCTCAAGGAGGTAAACACTAAAAATCCTCCTATAAAAAAAGAAAATGATTTAACTCCAGTAATTACAAATACCTCCCTCAAGGAGGTAAACACTTAAAAATAAAATGTATGTATATATATATAGAATGATAGACACTATGGATATTAATTTTAAATTGATGTCTCATGCAGAGATTACAGACCATTATAATATTCGTCAGTTTCATAATCCATCTGTGAAGTATAAGGATAAATCTACAGGAGAAAGAGTTCATTTGAATACACTCTTAGAAGAATATTTTAGGCAAACTCATCGCGGAGATCCTAAACAAAAGAGTAGTGATAAAAATAAACTCAAAAATAAGGTTTGTCAGAGTAATAACAAGAACGCATCATCTAACTATATGTATTTTGAGATGTGGTGTGAAAAGGAGAAGTTTCGTGTCATGTATGAGAATAGTATGAATGATAATATGAAATATGAACTCTCTAAGTTGAATGAAACTAATAATGATTTGAGGAAAAAACTCAAACAGTTTGAGAAGAATATCTCCGTTGAAGAGGTATTTACAAATACCTCCCTCAAGGAGGTAAACACTAAAAATCCTCCTATAAAAAAAGAGAATGATATGGCTCCAGTAATTACAAATACCTCCGTTGAGGAGGTAAACACTAAAAATCCTCCTAAAGTTTATGAATATGTAAGAATCGATTGGGATAATCTTTTGGAACCTTGTCAAAATCAAAGTGAAAGGGATAGAATATTTATTGATACTCTCAGATATATTGGTGATGAAGTTTTTGAAAACTATAAAGAAAGTATTGAATCCTGTTTTGATATTTCTCCTATCGTTGAAAAACATTATGACTTCCTTATTCAAACATGGGAAATGTGTCCTGAAAAATATGACATTGATGATAAATTAATTGGTAATATCTACAATATAGTCAATAATAGTTTTGATGCGATTATTTCTTCTTAGAACTGAAATCAAAGACATCTTTCTCTTTTACTTCCTTATCCTTTTTGATATTTTCCTCAACTTTTAAATCTTTTGCTTTTGAATAAGCTGGAGTTCTCTTAGCACACGAAGTATCCGCACATGATAATTTCTTCATATCTACCTTTAACTTCTTATCCCTTGGCATCCTTTTTATTATTACAACTCAATATTTTTTTAATGTGATTAATTATAAATGAGTTTGATTATAACCTCCTCCCACGATACGGCTGCTATTGGTCTTGAGAATAAGATTGATTCTTCATATCATTTTAGGAATAACTATTCTTCGGGACTCAAGATCCCTGCTAACTCTGAAATAGCAGTTGAAAGTGTAAAGATAAATCGGTCTATGCTTTTAGATATTGAAGGTCCTGTTCAGAGTAATTTTTGGTTTGGTCAGAGACTTACTACGAATGCTTCTTATGATGAATCTCTTTCATACATGATCCCAGCAATTAATACATTAAACAAAAATCTAAGTCCGAGTGATTTTGCCGAAGATTTTCTCCCTGTGATTAAAGAAGCATATTCCCTTCACCCTGAGGTAGATTCTGTAAATGGTGTAACTATGTCAGTAAGACATACATCGTCAGCTGTAACTCACCCCTTTCAAGGATTCAATTACAATATTAATCAAGTAGGAGCATCTGCTACGAGTGCAGTTCCTCCTTCCGGTACTGAAAAGCTTCTTTATGGTGAGGTAGATGATTGGAATGGAACAACTTTAGAAGCAGGGGCAGATGATACATACGTGCAGTTTCAACCTGAAGATGATTTAGGTGGTCCTATATCTCTCTTTCAAGGGACATTGACATTTGATTCACTCCCGACTGGTAATTTCACGGTGGGACTATCAAGACCTATTCTCAATTCTTATCAGGACGATATAGTATTTGATAATATGAATCTCTGGGGGGTTAATGGAGACAGAATTGAGCCTGGTGGTCTCGGTCCTGATTTAGATCAGTTTTACGATTACGCTGCTGAGGTGGGAGAGGATGATGTTTTAAGATTGTATCATGTTGCGAGTGATCCTTTTGATAGAGGTCAGCCATATATGAAAGAGATTATTTATTATCAAAAGAATCCATCGGCGGTTGGAGAGAATAATGCTTCTAACTCCTCATTTGCAACTGGGGCTCCTATCCCTAAGGCTGATCTCACAGGAGACTTAACCTTTACGGTGGAGAATGAAAGAGTTATCATAAGTGTTTCTGGAACAAAATTGGTGTGTGCTCCGAATGCTGTGAATGCTTCAACAAAAGATCAAGTTCCTAAACCTGTTACTCAAACTTGTTGGAAAATGTATCCTACAGTTGGTTTGTGGGAAGATGGAGATACTATTGATATTACAGAATATAGATGTCGGGACAGCACTACTATTTTCAGAAATAAACTTGTTAATAACTGGAATGTAAAAGCAGAAATACATGCTGACCTTGATACAATTTATAAGAGTCCCGAGGAAGGAGGAGCAGTTGATCCTACTACTGATCTGTATGAACCTTCTCGACCTTGGACGAATACTGATGGTTGGATTGATGATGTGGAACAGAGACCTTTAGTTCTAAGAGCAACTGACTCTGAGGGTGCTCTTGCTGATCCTAGTGATGGTTCAAACATTACAAGATATATGTCTACATTTGTAAGACCTTACAAAGGATTAAATGCTTCCACTATGGATGATTATGAGCCGATATTTATCTGTGGTAATGCGAAGAAATATCTTCAGCGAGTTAATCAGCAGTGGCAACCGAATAATGCTGAAGTATTAGGATTCTCACCTTTCTCAATCGGTCCATTAGAAAGCAGTATTACAGCAGCATCGGGAACAGCTTCATTTGTTTCAACAACTCGCCCCCACATGACTAGTGAACAATCCACTTATATTCGTGTTCCTACTCTCAACCATAAAACTCACAATTTCGGAACTGGTAATCCTTCAAAGATATTATTTCAAGTCCCTCGTTTTGATAATAGTGGAACTGAAACAGGTGCTCTGTATTTTCAGAATAATGATAAAACTTTTGTGGATTTGAATAATATCACAGATTTCACAATTACGGATTTAGATGTTTCATTTGTTAGAAAGAATGAAAAGTTCGCAAGAGATTTATCAGGTTCTTCGGAAGTTGTATTTGTAATCCGTCCTAAAAAGATGTAAAAGATAAGGATATCCTTTCTATATTTTTTTCTATTTCTCTATCATATGGATAAAGTTCTTCCCGCTATTGAGATGCCTAAAATTGAGCATGAGGAACAACAAATTATACCTGACAGCGGTGATATAGGTGATAGAGAAATGATTAGTGAATTATTAGATGAGTCGAACGACAATGGAGGGAATATTTCTCATGATATAATAGATGTTGAGGAGAGAGAAATACCTGAGGAAGATGAAGTATTTGGTGATCCTCCTTCTGTGAAACCACTTAAAGAACCTGAGTTTTCTGAATTACCAGATAAAAAAACGGGAAAACGTAAATATACTCGTAAAAATCCCATGTCTCAAAAACAAAAAGATCATTTAGCACGTATCCGTAAGATTGCTCAGGAAAAGAAACTCAAGGAAAAAGAATCGAAACAAAAGAAAAAAGAGGAAGAGGTTGAAAGAAAACTTGAAGAGAAAATCTTGAAGAAAAAAAGAGAAGAACAACAACAACACAATGAACCACCTCCAGCACAACCACAACGCACAGCGACAACCACAGGATTTACACAGGAGGATTTAGATAAAGCAGTATTGAATGCAGTCTCTACATATGACACATACAGAAAGGCTCAAAAAAAAGAGAAAAAAGAACGTATACAGAAAGACGCAGAGGAAAAGAAAATGAGAGATACTATTCAAAGAGCAATTCAACCGTCCGCTCCTACTTCAGATCCGTGGAGATCCCTGTTTAGTTAAGTTTGATTTAAAAAAATATATGTATTTATTACTAATTATAATGGAAGGAAGACCTCCGACAATATTCCCCGTAAAAGACCCTCCTAAAGAAAAAGCGAGAAAAATATTACATCCTAACCTCCCTGAACTACCGACTATTATGGTCCTTGTGGCACCCACAAAGTCAGGAAAGAGCACAATATTAAGTAACCTATTCCTTAGAGAAGAGTTTTATAAAGGAGCATTTGACAACGTTACAATCATGTCAAATACGATAGATCAGGATATTACTTCAAGATTTTTGAGAAAGAGTTGTGATTGTTATACTGGATATGATGATAATGTTCTCGCTGGAATAATAGAACAACAGAAATCTTTTGATGATGATGAACGTCCATTCATAGGGATGATTTTTGATGATATCTTAGGGAGTGTAAAAAGAAACTCATACCTTAACTCATTGGTCACAAGATCTCGCCATTATGGCGTTGGGTTATTGGCTGTATCAGTTCAAAGTTTTAAATCAATAAGTCCCACTATAAGAAATAATTGTAACTCTTTTATTTGTTGTAATTTACAGAACATGAATGAACTTGAAAAAATTAGTGGTGAATATTCTGGAATGTTTGGGGGTGATGAGAAGTTTAGAAAAATATATCACAAAGCGACAGAAAACAGATATGACTTTTTATTTTTAGATTTACAGGAAAATCCTGCACGTGCTTTCTGTTGTTTTCATACACAATTAGCGGATGGTGATAAATTACTCTTTGACGGACAAGTAAAAAATAATATCCCTGATTAAATTTAAAAGTGTGTTTGTAATATAAAGATGAGTATGTACGGATATTCTGATGCCTTATCTCAAGGAACCGCCTTCAACGCACGTGTTAAAAACTTTAATGATGGTGTATTGGCCCACAATCAACTTCTTCAAGACCAGTATAATCAGAAAGTTAAGAATCAACCAGGAAAGGTCTCAGCAGACACCACTAAAAGAGATGAGGATGAAACACTTTACGGATTTAAAGATGGAGCAGGTGCGATAGGAGTTACAGCAGGTCTTTATGGCATGGGTAAGGGAATATCTTCAGAGGGATTAGCTGGATACGTGGCAGGTGAAACAGGTGAAAGACTTAATACAATTGGTAAAACTGTTAGAGCTGCTGTCAAGGGTGTTCCTAAACCACCTCCAGCCGCCATGGTTCCTAAAGAAGGGGACGTCGTATCTTTAACTGCTGACCCTGTACAGAAACCTGAAGACATAGGACTTTCAGCGGGAAAAGATGCTTCTGCTGCTGCTGAAGATACTGAATCCTCTGGTCTACTTACTGGAGGTATTAAGAAGGGTTTAAAATTTGCGGTTGGTGATAAGATTGGTGATGCTGCTCTTAGTGGAATGAGTGAGATAGGTGGTAAAGCAATCGGGGATTTTGGTGGTGTCGTGGATATTGGCAAAAGTATTGAGAATCTCGCAGATCATAAAAATCCTTTTTCGGGTGAATCTACTGCTGATAAGTTTCAAGAAGCAGGTGCGACTCTTGATCTTATTGGAACTGTTGTCCCCCCTCTTGAAGTTGTTGGAGGTGTATTAAGTCTTATTGGAGGTGTTGATAGTGCCTATGAAGATATTAAAGGTGATATCGATAAAAAGAGTAAAGATGCGGCTGCTCCTGTTCCTCCTAAGCAAACCGCAGTAAAAGTCGCCCCCGCATACCAGAGCATGGGACTTGTTGCATCTTCTCTCCCTAGTGCGAAGTCTCAAATTGTAGGAGGTGGAAGTTTTTAAGTTTCTAAAACCCCTCTGTCATTTTTTTTTATTTGTTAAATTTATAAAATGAGTTCTTTTTTTACTTCTTCTGATAAGATTAAAGTTGGACAGACAGATGTCGCCGTTCCCTCTGAGAATGGTCTTGATTACAGACCTGGAGGCAAAATAGATTTGTTTATCCCTCCCACTTCTAAATTTGTTGATTTATCTCAGTCCCGCCTTAAGTTTAGTGTGTCTCTCTCACTACCCACCATTAGTGCGACCTCTGGTGCCACTCGTCTTCAGTTAGACGCTGAGACTGGTCTCCATAGTTTAATTCGCAGTATTCGTGTTTTTACTGGTCGCAAGACTGCTCTACTTGAAGAGATTGAGGGATATGATATTCTTACCGCACTAAGGTTTGATTATGAAACGAATGATAATCTCAGGGCGAAACGTGCACTTACCGAGGGTGCTACTGATTATGATCCAGCATCTCGGGGAACTCTTGGAACTAAGAAAACTCCACAGCAGAATTGCGTTTCTAATCAATACTTCACAAAACAAACTGGAACTCAGACCGCATCTTTTACCGCTAATTCTGATAATGATTTTCAGGTTGTCAAGGGAGAGCTCCACCTCAATACTGGTCTGTTTAGAAATGAGGCAGTTTTCCCTGCTCTTTTGACTGATGGTCTTTTTGTTGAGATTCTACTTCAGGACGCTCGTCGTGTTTTCCGTCAGTTAGATTCAGTAAATAGACATCGCAGACTCCACCTCAATCCAGTCTTTCATTCTCAGAATGGTTCTGACGCAAGTTCCTCCACGACTGGATCGTTTGCGGATAGTGGAACGACTACTACTCTTTTCTGTACAAGAGATAATAATCAGACCTCGGTTGATACATGCCCGTTTGTTGTGGGTGAAAAGGTTACACTCGTTTCTAATGACAATGGTTCGGCAAATGGTTCTCATGGGACAATTACTCAGATAGAACAAGTCTCGGGTGCTGCTTTCGGACAGAGTAAAACTAAACTCACAGTCACAGAGATGACAAGCGATTTGGGTCAGCCCATCGGCAGGGGTCTTGACCCGCCTTATCATATTGTTTCCACTACTGCAGAAGATGCGGGAACTTATGATCCTACTTACACCATTAGTGATGTTGAGATGATTGTTAAACAGATTCAGGTCCCAGATGGTTATGAAGCATCTATGATGGGTATGATGAAAGAGGGAGGGACTATCAATTATGATTACCGCTCTTTCACTAATTACAGATACTCTCAACTTGCGGGAGATAATGTGGCGAATATTAGACTTCCTTTGATTGAGAGTCGTGCTACATCGATTCTGTGTGTTCCTACAGATGCGAAACTTTATTCTTCGGCGACTCAGATTTCATGCTCCGATACATACATCATAAGTAATGAAAGCGTTGTAACGGCGAGTGATGTCCCCCAGCGTTCTGCCAGAAGCGGTTTGACTGGCATATCTGATGAACTCCAGGATTATCAGTTTATCTACAACGGACAGATCAATCCATCTCGCAGGGTTGATGTCTCTAAGATATCATCAAAAAAGAGTATCTCTCAGCAGTGGTGTATTGAGGCAGAAAAAGCATTAGCTATGGCGGATATTGAACCCCTTTCCTTCATGTCATTCCAGGAGAATTTTTTCATAGGCAGAGCACTCGCACTTGGCAAGAATGCTGTCTATGATGCCCGTGGTAAAGATTTTAATTTGCAAGTGGAATATACTGGCGAGAGTTCGCAGACTAAGGATAAGCTTTGGAACAACTATGTGAGCCACTTAAGGAGACTTGTTATTAAGTCGGGTAATCTCATGGTTGAGCGTTAAAT
>Ga0209307_1002011_pt1 | contig 12386 bp, 10 predicted proteins | sample COGITO_mtgs_1105_FD_185519 | JGI IMG/M metagenome (GOLD analysis project Ga0209307, IMG submission 185519) | Pelagic marine microbial communities from North Sea - COGITO_mtgs_110530 (SPAdes) (version 2) | ecosystem: Environmental > Aquatic > Marine > Epipelagic ...
CATTAAACTACAAAGATGAAAATGCTCCATTAGGATTATGTTTTATTTCTAAAACTCAGGGTTGTAATTGTGAAAAAGATACTACTAAGCCTGACGATAAGACTTGTCCAAATGATAGTTTATATTCAGAATATAAATATAAGTCTGACTATGAAAATACAGACGAATATTTATGTTGTAGTAATACACGAACAAATAACCCAAATAATAAAGCTAATAATAAATATTATATATCACAAACAGAAACAGGCACAGGCACAGATTCAATAAATGATATTTTAATAGACGGAACCTCTAATTTTGAAAAAAATCCAGATGCAGATCCAAATGCAGATGCAGATCCAAATACTTATAAATTAAATTATTTTCCAGCTAATACAATGAAATCTCTTGAAAATAAAAATGTGTGTTTAATTGATAAAAATACTCCTGCACGATGTCCTTCAGGATGGAATAAAACGGCAACCACATCCTATGGATATAATATATGTTGTAAAAATACTTAATTAAAATATTTATTAATAGTAATGGATGATACAACTTTAGATGAATTTATAGAAGGCGATATTAAAAATTTTAGCGAAAATATTTCCGAAAAAATAACAGATGTAAAAGAAACAATTACTAATGATATAGTAAATCATTATAACAAATTACCTAAATTAAATGTGGAATCTAATTATATTCAAAAAAAAAAAAAATTTAAAATAGGAGATATTAGTTGGAAAACATATAGAGCAGCATCCATTGGTATATTGTTTGCTAGTATATTTTTAGCAAACTATATTAAATATTTATTTGAACAAAAAATAAATGATCCCTATTTAAGAATGATATTTAATATAATTATGCTATTTTTTATACTAAATTTAGGAGTGTTTTTGTTTTACAAAACGTATTTCAAATTTATTTCAACTAAAAAAGGATCTAAAGGTCAACCAGGTAAACGTGGTAAACAAGGAGTACCTGGTGAAAACGATGTATGTGATATTTCTAAAAAGAAAACAGCCAATTTCCGTAGAGAAAAGAATGTTACTAAAAAAGAGCGAGTTATAAATCCAGAAAATACAGTATTAGATTTTAATAAAATGGCTAAATCTAAAAAAGGGTGGTATAATGTAAATACTGATTCTACGGATAATGCAGTAAATGGTGGTAAAATATCAAACACAGTCATCGGTGTTGATTGTGAGGGTAAATGTAATTCATACTATTCACCTAAAAATAAATCAGCTGAAAAAAACGAAAAATATATAAAAGGACCTACAAATAAAGTTGGACACGAAATATCTAATAATAATAACCCTATTATAGGTGCCAATGTAAACTATAACAAAAATACAAATAAAATAACGGCATTACAATATTTATATGATCGAAATAAAAATCCAAATCCCAAGAAACATAATGTCGGTATTTTTGGTGCGAGAGAAGATAATGTGAATGAAGCAACTATAGGAGACCATCGTAATCAAACAAAAGGTATTGAAAAATATAATTTTACATGTCCTGCTAACTCAGCTATTTATAAAGTAGAAGGTGCCTATGATAAAATGGGAATACGTGGTGTTAAATTTCATTGTCAAGATATTAAAAATGGTAAATTAGTAAAAGCCTATGATAATAATAATAAAAAAGTGTATGGTGTAAACTTTGGGATTGAACCACGGCCTGATGATGAAAATTATCATTATGATAAATCAGAATGTAGAATGTATAATAATGACACTAAATATTATCCATCCTTTATTTCTAATATTGGTGGAGAATATGATATGAAAAAGAAAAATATACAAAATCTAAGTTTTAATAAATGTAGTTTTTATTACGATAAATAATCATTTTATTTTTATTTAAAGTTTAATACACTAAAAATATTAAACTATGTTTTTTGATTCAGGGAAAAAGGATACTAAACTATATGATACATTAGGTGTTAAACAAGACGCATCTGAAACCGAAATAAAAAAATCATATAGAAAACTGGCATTAAAATATCATCCTGATAGAAATAAGGATAATAAAGACGAATGTGAAGCTAAATTTAAAGAAATATCTGCCGCCTATGAGATTTTAAGTGATACTGAAAAGCGCTCTAATTACGATAAATTTGGATTAGATGCAGTTAAAAATATGGGTGGTCCAAATATTAATCCTTTTGATATTTTTAGTAGTATGTTTGGTGGTTCCGCAGGTATGGGTGGCGAAGGCATGGGTGGCATGTTTAGTGGTATGGGTCCCGGAGGTATGGGTGGTATGTTTAGTGGCATGGGTGGTAGACAAAGAGAACAACGGGTAAAAAATAGAGTAGAAAAAATAAAAGTGTCATTACAAGACCTCTACAACGAAAAATCATATACTATAAATTATAAAAAAAAATGTATGTGTAATAGTTGTTCAGGTAGTGGTGGAATGTATAAATCATCTATATTATCGTGTTCAAGTTGTGATGGTACAGGTCGTATAACTAAAGTAGTACAAATAGGTCCAGGTATGATTTCACAATCTACGTCACAATGTAACAAATGTAATGGATTAGGAAAATCAATTAAAAAGGATGAAATATGCAAAACATGCGATGGAGAAAAATATATGAGAAAAAGTGTATCAGTTACATTAGAATTAACTAAATCAATAAAAAGTGGTAGTAAAATAGTAGTCAATAATGGTGGTGATGAAGTTATTGGAACATCACAAATAGGCGACTTAATATTTGATATTACTGTAGAAGATCATAAATTATTTACTCGTAAAAATAATGTGTTACATATAAAAAAGGATATTTTACTAACTGAAGCCTTGTGTGGGTGCGAATTTATAGTAGAACATATGGATGGGCGAAAGCTTTTAGTTGAAACAAATAAAATTATAGTACCAAATATGAAACAACGCATCGTTGGTGAAGGTATGGATTCTAATAGTGATTTAATAGTAGAATTTAATATAGTGTTCCCAAAATCATTATCAGATCAACGAAAAGAATATTTAATGAAAATATTACCTGTGAGTACAGAAATAAAAGATAAAACAAATACAGTAGATACGATATTAGTTGAAGATGATTCGCAAAGTGATAATTCAACACACGATGACCAACACACTCATAACGATCAATTTGAAGAAATGGATGATGGTCCACAAGTTGTTAATTGTGCGCAACAATAATTACCTATTTAACTTTTAACTTTAATTTTCAGTTCCTGGTATTACGAGTGGTGACGACTCTCGGAAGACCTTCCAAACGGATAAGCATTTATCTTCTGTATGATTATTCTTTCTGAAGCACTAATTTTTTTGATTTTTGTAAGTGTTGTGAGCCTGTTCATGTGCTACTTTTCTTTTGCTGCTACCTCTGATAATGCCATTAATTCCGCTAATTCCGCTTCTGCCACCGCTGATTTTTCTTTTTCTGTGTTTGCTTCTGCTTTTTTTTGTTTAGATGTTTCTTTTATCGCACTTAATCTTTTTTCGATTTCTTCAAGTTTTCTATCTTGACTTATTTCCGCTTGAGTTATGTTGTTCAATTCCCAGATTATTTTTTGTCTATTTCTAAACGTTTGTTTACGTGTGTTACGCCTCTTTTTTTCTTTTGCTGCTTTTTCTTTTGCTGCTTTTTCTTTTGCTGCTTTTTCTTTTGCTGCTTTTTCTTTTGCTGCTTTTTCTTTTGCTGCTTTTTCTTTTGCTTCTTTTTCTTTTGCTGCTTTTTTGACATTATTTTGCCATTTAAAATATTCTTTAGATTCTCTATTTATTTCATTTTGTTCTGCCTCTAATTCTTCTTTATCCTGCATAAATTCATTATATTTTTCACTTATTACTTTAAGTTTAACATTTTCAGCTTTTAATGCTTCATTTAAGTCAACAAGTTCAGCTCTTTCGATCTGTGATCCATCTAATTTTTCTGTTTGTGTGTTAAAATCATCAGTTAATTTTTGTATTTCTTCATTTTGAGATATTAATTTAGTTGAATTTTCAGAATTTACTTCATACAATTCATCGTTGTCAGTTTTTAATCCTTTAATTTCAGCTTCGTTTTGTTTTATAGTTTCTAAATGTGAAAGTATATCTTTTTTTAAAGAAGCTTTAGCATCTTCATTTTGAACCTTAGAATCACCAAATTCATTAACTTTAATAACTAAATGTCTTATCTTCTTTTTTAATTCAGAAATTTCGGTTTCTTTTACTACAATTGTTTCTTGATTTTCTTGTATTTCGTTATTTTTTGTTTTTAATTCTTCGGTCAAATCATTATATAATTTAGTTAATACTAAAAATTCGTTTATTAATTCTGTATATTTCGCACTTATATTTTGATCATTATTTTTAATACTTCTACTTAGTTCTTCTAATTTTTGTATCCTATTATCAGTGTTATCATTAGGTGATTGTGATTGTAAGTCTTGTATTTCTCTCTCTAACATATCAATCTCATCTTTATTATGTAATGCTATTTCGGCAGAAGTATCATAATTATCAACTGATAATATTTCTTTTAAATATTCTATTTCTTCATCTTTTAATCCAATTTCACTACTTAACTCTTCTATTCGTAAATCTTGTTCTTCTAATATGTCTCTTTGAGCATCACTTTCATCTTTTAATTCTGTAACTGTTTGATTTAATTCTTCAATTTGGTCTTCTAATGCTTGTTTTTCGGATACATTTTGTTGTAACATAGCCATTAATTGTTGAATATTAAATGAACCTTGTTGAATTGCCTCTGAAAACATAGATTGGGTTTGTAACGAAGCATTTAATTTGTTAGCAAAATCTGCGAATTTTAATTCTATTTCTTTTTCTAATGATTTTTTAGATGCCTTTAATGATGCATGTGTTCCGACCATTGTAGTCATAGTTTGTCTATATTTTTGTGTTAATGCTTTTTGTGATGCTTTTTTAGATGCCGTATTTGCTGCATGTTTTGCAACCATTTTAGTCATTTGTTTTTTATGATTTCGTTTTGTTTGTCTTAATGCTTCGTTTAATGCTTTTTTAGATGCCTTATCAATTCCACTTTGTATTGCCCGTTTTGCTACTTGTGTTCCAACCATCTTAGTCATTTGTTTTTTATGATTTCGTTTTGTTTGTCTTAATGCTTTTTCTAATTCTGCTTTCTCATGTTTCAATAATTTTGTTAAACCTACAGCTGCTGCATTTTTCCCTGATTTTGCTTTCATTTTTTTTATTTTTTTATCTTCTGCTTCTAATGTTTTTAGTGCGTTATCAAATCCAGGAAACAATTCTTTTTTTGGATCAAATACTTCTAATTTACTATTTAAACGTTCTTTTAAATTATAATTATTTTTATCTTTAGAACCACTAGTGTTAAGTGTCCATTCTAATTCAGGTTGTTGTTTTTTAAACATATAATTAACTGTCTTCATTAGGATTGATATACTTAAAATAATACCAAAGGTGTACATAACTAATGCTATCCATATATGTAAATTACCATTATTGGTTTGAGATAATTTAGTAACAACGTTACTAGCTATTCCAAAAATAGATAATGGACTATTTGAAACAAACGGTGGTAATGGTGGATAAGGTTTTGTTGATGGTTTAACATGTGTAATACCTTTTGGTCGAGGTGTACCTGTAATTCCTCTACCTTTAGTATTAATTTTTTTAGGAAAACGTTGTGTTCGTGTTTTAACAATAGTTGTGTTACCTTTACCTTTTTTAGACCATGATGTGGGTGGTTGTATCCATTCAATACCTTTTGGATGAAATTTGCCATCAATAAACCCGCCTTTAGTATCTATAAGTTGTTGTAATTTAGCTGATAAAAATCTTTCTGGTTTTCCACCAGGGCCACTCCACACACTCTTATATTCAGGTCCATGAATACCTAGAGGAGTATGGTTAACTCTAAATTTTTTAGATCTTGTTATCCATTTTGCTATTTGAGAATGTGGGACTGTCTTAACTTGTTCTTTAACCCATGTTATAAGTTCAGGTTTAGATGTAGGTTTAGATAAATCAACGACTTTTGGTATTAAATGTGAAAAATTTAAAGAACTATCTTCGTTTTCGCTTGTAACATTTACTATTAAATCATGTAAAAGTATAGAATCAGATGTTTCCGGAGTTTCACTAATAGTTATGTTTGACACATTAACAACAATTGTATTATTTTCAATTACATCTACAAAATTAGTTATATTTTTATTTTGTATCTTAGCCTTTTTAATTTGACTGGGTGTTTCTGGTGCACCTAAACATGCTACTTTCATAAAAGGATTTTCAGGATTCATACACATTTCATTTATAAATTCTGTTTTCTCTGCTGGTGTTGGTTCTTTAATAGTACCATCAGCTTCTTTAGTACATTTATCAGGATACCATTTACAAAAATTTTTATCTAATACATACCATGCTGTAGCAGCTCCTAATAAACCAAGTGCATATATTTCCATACCCGAACCACCTTTATGAGTCTTCTTAACTATGGAAGATTTCTTCTTTGGTTGTGATAATACTAATCCAACACCATTAATACCTTCTTGTGTTAAACATTTTTTTTGAAAATAATCTATTATTTTTTTAATATTAGTTTCATTTGAAATAAATTCTTTATCTTTCTTAATTTTTTCTAATACATGTTTAGCTATTTTATTAAAGTCTTTATCTTTTATACCTTTTACAATTTTTTCTATTTTTTTTAGAATATCTAATATTAAATTATTATGCGAACCCATCTATATAATTAGTAAATATTATAATTAAAATAATTAAAATACTTAAAGAACGTGATTTTTAAAAATAAAATTGATTTAAATATAAAATAATAAAATTAATTAAATGACCGAAAAAGATATTAAATTGGGTGAAATTTCACCTATTATTCCAAATAATTTATTTAAACTTATTAATTTTGAACTCAATACTATTATTGAAAAAATTTGCGATGAAAACAATCTAAATTTTACAGATATTTCTTCAAAATATAGCGAAGATATAACTAATATTGGTTCTAAGTTTGGTGTTAAGAAGCGTAATAGACGTGTTCTTCCTGCAGAATTTCAGTGTATGGGTCGGAAATTAGATAGCAAACAATGTACGCGCGGAAAACGAGATAATAGTGATTATTGTAAAAGTCATGAAAATAAATTACCATTTGGACGGATAGATGAACCATTCAAAGGTAAAGAAAGTAAAAACCGCGGTAGAAAAAAACGCGATAAAAATAATGATTTTATTGCAACACACGTAGAAGTTATAGATGGTAAGAATTATTTAGTTGATGAAAAAAAGTTTGTCTATACGTTTAATATTAATACTCCTGAATTTTTGGGAATTATGGAAAACAATAAGATTAATAAAATTGAATGTTAATTTTTAATTCATTCATTTTTTATTTAAATATGGATTCATTTGACAACACACTAAAAATTGATGAAAGTATTATGAAGGGAATAGATAATATGTTAAAATACCAGAACTACCAATTAATGGAACTATTAAAAAAAAAATAAATTATATCAATATGATAAAAAAATCAACTAAAAACACTAATAATAGAGTATGGAATAGCAGATCATCACCTATCCCACTTAACACAAAGGACGAATTTTTAATAAAATATAAACAAATGAAGCGAAGGAGAAATGCTTTTGGATTAAATATAGGTAATAAAAAAACCTATGAAAATAATTTTTTACCAACTGGTAAAGGAAGTTTGCAATATGCGTTTAGAACTATAGCGCATAAAAAAATGGACGATAGCATTACAAGCTCGGTACCAGCAAGTAATGTATCTAAAGGATTAAAACAATTTGTAAAAAAAAATAACAAAGGTAAAATAGCAGGAATTCAAATTGGTTCATTAGGACCAAGAGTATCAAGAATAAATAGTGCTACAAAAAAGAAGCCATCAACAAAAAAGAAGTCATCTACAAAAAAGAAGACATCAACAAAAAAGAAGTCAACAACAAAAAAGAAGACATCTACAAAAAAGAAGACATCAACAAAAAAGAAGACATCTACAAAAAAGAAGACATCAACAAAAAAGAAGACATCAAACAATGTCTAATAAACACTAAAAAAGAACTTAAAGAAAAAAAATAATTTATATTATATGGATTTAAAAAAATCAAAGGTTACTTCTAAATTGTCTAATAGGCAAGAATTACTTCTAGGGAGGCTTAAAGTTTTTTATAATAGTGATAATATGACTAAATTGTTACCAATTATTAATGGTGAAACAAAGTTATCACTAAGAATTATAGATTGGTTTGTTACAAACTATACTAAAAAGAACAATATTATATTGTATAATAAAAAAAAGAAGTTAATTCATAGTACCCCTAAAAGCCCTAAAAATAAATTAGAATCAAAAACTAAGAAATCTAAGTATGAGTATGTAAACGATCAATTTAATATTTTTTTAAATTATAAAGGTCAATTAAAAGCCTACAGTAAGAAGAATTTTGATCCATTTTGTAGACGAGAACGTATTAATTTTTATTATACAGAAGATAAATTTATGACTACTACAGTAGGACAACTTAACTTTTTTAAATGGGCTTTAGAAAATAAAGTTATAGAATACATTAAAACACATTTAGAAAAAATAGATAAAGATATGAATACAAATATTAAACGCGAAGAAGACAAAGGGAAAAAAAGTAAAAAAGCACAACATAAAAAGAAGGTTTCAACTGATATAAAATTAAAATCTGTTGATTTAGATTGTGATATTAATAATGAATCAAATGATAGTATGAGTTCAAATGATAGTATGAGTTCAAATGATAGTATGAGTTCAAATGATAGTATGAGTTCAAATGATGAAACTAAAAATGATGGAAAAATAAAAGAAGCTAAAAAAAGGCGTAAACGTCGTGAATTATCTTGTTCTGCAAATAACAGTTTAAATAAACACAAATTTTCTATTACATTAGAATTTGAATAATCTAAACTTTATAAAAGATTTGACCAAAAATAAAATAATAGTTTTTGTTTTTACTTTTTCTTAAAAAGTAAGCTTTTTTAATGAATATTTAGTTTTTGGTATCATTTTTTCTGTACTATGGTCGTATTCTTTATATGCCGTTTTTTCCCAATCACCATAACAGGAGTTTAGATAGGGTAAAGGTTTATTAGGACCTTTGACTTTCAATCTATTAAATTTATATGTTTTTAAAGGATACATATTATTGACAGTATGAAAGCATTTTTCCCATTTATTTTGTTTAAAATGTGTTCTATTATTTCTAATATTAATCAAAAAAATATCTAAGAATGGATATTTATGTCTGTAATAAATTTTAGTTTTAGTTTTTGATTTTTTGTATGTTTTTGATGCCTGTTTTGATATAGCAGCACGTCCTTTTACTTCAGGGTGTTTCTTTTTAAAGGATCTTACATGTTCCAACCACGGATTTTTAGATATTAGTTTACCATCTTTGTAATATAGTTTGTAGCCAAAGTCATTTTTATTAAATTCTATGTTTTTTGTTTTTAAAGATTTAAATATTTTCTTTAGAATCATTATATTTTTTTTAGTATTTTCCACTATAATATCAACATCATCATCCCACGGAATAATATTTTTATGTCTAACCGCACCAAGCAAAGTTCCGCTATCAATACTATAATCAAGATTATTCTTAATAGATTCATTGTGAAAAAGTTCAAGTAATTTTACTAATTGTTCTTTTATTTTAGTTTCAAGCATTAAAATAATAATATAAAAAATATTTACATCTATTATTTAAATAAAGCATTAAACTATAATTTATTGTATATATTTTCTAATTAATTCCAGTTTCTGTTGTTGTATTTTAAGAATACGCTTTTCAATACTGTATTCATCTTTTTTTCCTATTATATATCTTTTTACTGAAACATCTTTAGTTTGACCAATGCGATAAACTCGTGCTATAGCTTGTTGTTCTAATGTAGGATTCCATTGTGGTCCCGTAAAGATAACTTTATTATAGTGTTGTAGATTAAGTCCAGTTCCACCAGCGTTGATTTGGATAATTAGTACATCATGCTCTTTGCTATTAATAAGCTCATTCCTTTTTAAAGTAGATATGCTACCATCAATATAATCTATGTTAAGTTTTGCTTTTAGTTTATTATGTAAATAGCGTATTTCATTCCTAAAATAAGAGAATATAATTGTTTTATCTCCAATAGTAGAAGAAACATCTCTCACTACTTTATTCAACTTTAAAAGTTTTAACTTGTCCATATCATCGCCACTATCATAACTCTTAGAATATTTACCTTCAATAGACTTTAATGTTTGTTGTGGAATAATACATGCTTGTTTTAATCTAATCACTTTTTCTAAATGATGCATATAGTCATTATTTTCTATCATATCGAATAATTCTTGATTGTGAACACCTATAAATTTAATACTATGATTTATATTTGGTAAACTAAAGTGTAATTGATTATGTGTTCTTCTTAGCATATATTTACTAACACATGTTTCCAGAGACACATGTTTTCTAAGAAATTTGAAAATACATTGTAAATCAGCCTTGTAATTTTGGATAGGGGTACCTGTTAATGCCCAACGAATAGAGGTTTTTAGTGCATCAAGGCTTTTAAATGTTTTTGATTTTTTGTTCCTGAAATAGTGCGCTTCATCACAAATAACTCTGTCATACTGCAGTATTCTTAAAATAGTTATTTGATTTATTTTATTATAGGATACTACAATTACATTTATATCATCTTTATAATTCATAGTATCATCAAATTTAGACCATACTTTAATTGATGGGGCGAACTTATTAATTTCAGTTTCCCACTGTTTAACAAGGGATGCTGGACACACTAATAGATTCAGTGGTTTAGGGTTTGCTATCATCATTGATATGATTTGGAGTGTTTTACCGAGTCCCATTTCATCGGCCAATAATCCACCACCATATTTTTTCTCTATATTTAGAAGCCATTTAATTCCTTTTTTTTGATGGTTATATAGACTAAATCCACCGCGTCCAAGTTCTTGGTTGATTTTAGAAAGATCTGTGTTGAATAGCATCATTAACTATCTTTGTAATTCAAACAAAAAATAATAATAATAATAAATCAATTTTACAAATGACCTTTACACCCTTGAAGATTTAAAATGAGACAAATTTTAATTCTAAAATAATATTAGATGAAACATAAAACACAAGATTATAAAATAAATGCTGTTAAATATTATCTTAAAGAAAATAAAAGTTTAAATGAAGTTTGCGATATTTTTTCTTGTAAAAAGCAATCACTATTTAGGTGGGTTAATAGATATAAAAAGGATAAATCAATAAAAAGATATAGTAGAAAACCAGTATCATATAAAATTACTAATGAACAAGTTAAATACACATTAACTCTATTGAAACAAAATGAACAAATTACTATGTTTGAATTAGCAAAGTTAGTAAAACAAAAATATAAAAATTTTGATATAACACCTCAACATTTGGGTCAAGTTATAAGAGATAAAAATAGAACACGAAAACGGACACGACATGAACACTTTCCACAAACAAGATATCGTAAATCAATAAATAAAAAGACAGAATTAAGTAAATTCTATAAAGAAATAAAAAAATATCCAATAGATAAAATAATTAGTTTAGATGAAAGTTCTATACAACCAGCTATGATACCAGAATATTCAAGATGTCCTCTTGGAAGAAGATGTATAGTAAAAACAGATGATAGTTATTTTTATAGAAAATTTACTCTATTATGTGCAGTTAATAATTCAAAATGTGTAGGTTGGAAATTATATGAACAAGGTGGAATGACAAAAGAAAGATTAGTTGAGTTTCTTAAAGAAAATGTATTTGATAAATACAAGGATAATTTAATAGTTTTAGATAATGCTGGATCACATAGAAATGAATATGTAAAACAAGCAATATTAGAAAGTGGTAATAAATATTTATTTAGTGTTCCTTATACTCCAAAAACAAATGTAATCGAGATGGTTTTTAATCAAATTAAACACTATCTAAAATTAAATAAAAAAGTTTTGAAATATCCAGAATTAAAAAGAGAAGTAGGAAAAGCAATAAGTAAAATAAAACCAATAAATTATAAAAATTATTTTCAATATTCTTATCAAAAAGAAACATATCCTAAATATGATAGAAGTAAATCTACATTAAGAAAGAAACAAAAAAATTATAAACTTGATAAATAACTAATTATTTAATGTGTAAAAGAAATATTTTCCAATGAATTATCTGGGACTATATTTATAGTATTTTCATCAGGTTCTCCTATATTTAAAAAACTGATATCTTCTAAAGAACACTCACCTTCGTCCAACGGAAAATATGAACTACCTGCACCTCCTATGCATCTACATAATTGGGTTGATTCCCCCCCACCTGGAATTTGATTGAAAGGCGCCCAATTCA
>Ga0209307_1002014_pt1 | contig 12382 bp, 10 predicted proteins | sample COGITO_mtgs_1105_FD_185519 | JGI IMG/M metagenome (GOLD analysis project Ga0209307, IMG submission 185519) | Pelagic marine microbial communities from North Sea - COGITO_mtgs_110530 (SPAdes) (version 2) | ecosystem: Environmental > Aquatic > Marine > Epipelagic ...
TTGAGTGATCCAAACAATTACGTACATTTCGCTTCTCCAGATCCTAATCGTTGGGCTACAGCAGCAGCAACTAACAAAAAGTTTATAGACCAATATGGAGGAGGAACTTATGATCTTTTTGGTGATCTTTCTGATTTATGGAGAGCATCAAATGAATATAACCCTGAGATCATTTGGGATAGACAAGCTGTTGCAGGTGTTCCTTATATGGGAATAGATTATGAAACAAGAGGTGGAGTCACTTATGTTTTAGGTCAAATCAGATGTTGGGGGAATTATAACCCCACACAAGAATTGGTAGACCAATTCAAAATGGCAAATGGTAAAGACATTTCTGATCCAACTTCTGGTTATGATCCACAGGATCCCTATGCCAATCGTGAAGAACGTTTTTATGATTTTATAGTTCATGATGGAGCAATCTATAAATTGGATTGGATGAAAGAGGCCGATACAATTTATACTCGAATTGATGAAACGAAAAAGAACCTAAACCAAATTGATCTTTCGGGTTCATCTGATGTAGGAGATTCGGGATACTATCAGAAAAAAAGAATGAATCCTGATGCTGCTCCAGCAGGAGACGCTAGTGGACAAAACGATGTATTCTACAGATATGCAGAAATATTACTCAACTATGCAGAAGCACAGAATGAGGTCATGGGTCCAGACGCAACGGTTCACGAAGCAATTAATAAAATAAGAAATCGGTCAGGTTTGCCAGATTTACCTCAAGATCTTGATAAAGACCAAATGAGAGATGCCATTCACTCAGAACGAAGAGTTGAGCTCTGTTTTGAAAACAAGAGACTTTGGGATCTCAAGCGTTTAAAGATTGCAGAGGATGTGTTGAATCAAAGAATCCATAATATGGTGATTCGCAATTCCTCTCCTTCTGATAATTCAGGAGATTGGATTTATAGTGTTGAGGAGGATGAATTGGATAATGCTGTATTTAATTCAAAACAGTATATGAACCCTATCCCTCAAGACGCTATGGATCAAAATCCAAAACTTATTCAAAATCCTGGGTATTAAAAAAATTATCAATAGATAGTTAAGAGAATAATTTAGTTTGATTGGTTTTTTCAAAAATTGGAATCAGTAGTTTATTTTACTGGTTCCAATTTTAATAGTAACGAATTCTAATATCTTTCTTTAAATAATTTGAAAAAAACACCCTAATTGCTTAAATTGGTGAAACCAAAACCCAAATCCTAAAAAAATTCTTAGAAAAAACGTTTAATTTAATTGCTGTATTTATTTGATGATTTCCATCTAGGTGAAAATTTCAAATAAAAAAATACAGATCACTTAGTTATATTCCAATAGAATAAGTCACTTAAAAATGTATTAAAAACATTTGTAATGCAAATTATAGAAAATCAAAAAAAATACGATGTCGTAATCGTTGGCTCTGGAGCCGGTGGAGGTATGGCTACTAAAGTTTTGGCGGATGCCGGGCTTAAAGTTGCGGTTGTTGAGGCAGGCCCCTATTTTGATCCTGCCGATCCCAAACAACAAACACAGCTCAAGTGGCCGTATGAATCTCCAAGAAGAGGTGCTGGCAACCACAGACCTTTTGGTGATTTTGATACCGCCTACGGAGGTTGGGAAATAGAGGGAGAACCCTACACCCATAGCGGAGATACAAAGTTCGACTGGTTTCGTTCCCGTATGCTGGGAGGAAGAACCAATCACTGGGGTAGAATATCTTTGCGATTTGGTCCTCGCGACTTTAAAGGAAAAGACAGAGACGGTCTGGGGGAAAATTGGCCCATTGGCTATGACGACCTCAAGCCCTATTATGACAAAGTTGATCAGCTACTTGGTGTATTTGGAACCAAGGAAAATATCCCCAATGAACCAGATGGATTTTTTTTGCCCCCACCCAAACCTAGATTACATGAACTCTATTTCATCAAAGGAGCAAAGAAGTCTCAAGTCCCAGTTATACCTGCCAGACTCTCTGTTTTGACCAAACGAATTAATAATGACCGTGGCGTTTGTTTCTACTGCGGTCAGTGTAATCGATCTTGTTCGGTTTATGCAGATTTCTCCGCAGGTTCTTGTTTGATCTTTCCCGCTCAGAAAAGTGGAGGTCAAGTGGATCTATATGTCAACAGCATGGTCAAAGAGGTTACTGTGGATGAAAATGGAAAAGCGACAGGGGTCAACTATATTAGTAAAGACGATAAACGAGAATACAGCATTAAGGGAAGAGTGGTTATTTTGGCAGCATCTGCCTGTAGTACTGCACGGATTTTATTGAATTCTAAAAGCAGTCAACATCCCAATGGACTTGGTAATTCTAGTAATTTGGTGGGGAAATATCTCCACGACTCTACTGGATCCGATCGGATGGCTTTTATACCCGAACTGATGAACCGCAAGCGTTATAATGAAGATGGAGTAGGTGGAATGCACGTTTATACCCCTTGGTGGTTGGATAATAAAAACCTTAATTTTCCCAGAGGATATCATCTCGAAGTATGGGGAGGTTTGGGAATGCCCTCCTATGGATTTGGCTTTGATCCCAATATGTTCAACAAATTTTTTGGAGAAAAAGTGGGAGGCTATGGAGATCATCTCCGTGCTGATGTAAAAAAATATTACGGTTCTATAGTGGGGCTCTCTGGAAGGGGAGAATCCATTCCCATGAAAGACAATTATTGTGAAATTGACCCTGAAACTGTCGATGAATTCGGTATCCCAGTTTTACGTTTTCACTACAAATGGTCCGATTTTGAGAAAAAGCAAGCTGTCCATATGCACGATACTTTCGAGGAGATTTTTGACAATATGGGAGGTAAAGTTTTGGGAGAAAGACCAGGAGCTGACAAAGACTTTGGTCTTCATACGCCAGGAAGGATCATACACGAAGTGGGAACGACCCGTATGGGTAGTGATGCCAAAACCTCTGTGGTCAATGAATTTGAACGCTTGCACGATGTAGAAAATGTGTTTGTGGTCGATGCGGGCCCTTTTGTATCACAGGCTGATAAAAACCCTACTTGGACCATCATGGCACTCTCTTGGAGAACTTCTGAATTTATCATAGAGGAATTAAAAAAACAAAATATTTAAGTCATGGAAAGAAGAGAAAGCATAAAGGCCATGATGTTGGGGTCTTTCGGTACAGGACTATTACTACAAAGTTGTCTTGATACCTCTCCACAGCAATTGCAAGAAAAAATATGGAAATACCAATACGGTAGAACTCCTAAAGAAGCAGCTCACGATCAAAAACTTCTGGGACAACAATTTTTTGATGAAAATGAAATGAAGTTGATTACCCGCTTAGCCAATCTTATACTTCCTCCCCATGAAAATGGTTCGATTGAAGAGGCAGAGGTTCCTGGGTTTATTGAATTTATTGTCAAGGACATCTCTTCGCTTCAAAAACCCCTCAAAAAAGGATTGAAATGGCTTGATCAAGAATCCAAACAACAGTTTGGAAAAGCTTTTGTTGACTCTAGCGATACCGAGCAAAAATCAATATTAGATTCCATTTGTTATGAACTTGAGGACGTGGAGGAACAACCCGATGGTATCGCATTTTTCTCATTGATCAGAGACTTGGTCGTAACGGGCTATTTTACTTCAGCTGTTGGATTGAAGGATTTGGGCTATCAAGGAAATAGTCCCAACGTTTGGGACGGTGTGCCAGATGAGGTACTGAAAGACCTCGATGTAGCTTATGACGAAGCATGGTTGGCCAAGTGTATTGATCAAAATCAACGAAATGAAGTTGCAAAATGGGATGAGAATGGAAATCTCCTGACTTAAAAAATGATGATCAAAGTTGGGAAGTTCAGCTAAATGAGTGGTTTCAACCCCTTCCCGAAGGTGGAGTCAGTCCAGCGGGAATAATGGTCAAATGGGAGACGTTTCGACATGATTTTGACAGAAATATCGAATTCTATTACCTGAGACTTAACGAGTCATAAGCTCACGACCTAGCCAATCAAATCTAGAGAATTTTAAAAAGAAAAGTCACCCCCCCAACTTCCGCTATGGAGAGGAAAGCAAAATGATTATTCACAGTTTAAAAAAAATGCACTTCATCAAGAGTTAGATTTTAGTAGAATTTTTGTTTGAGTTTTATTTGGAAAAAGTATTTTAATTTACTCATTTTTCGATTCACATGTTCTAATTTATTGTTACTTTGAATTCCGATTTTAGGAAATTAATATAAGTATGTTGCGTATTTATCTGTTGGTTTTTCTCACACAAGCGCTATGGTTCAGTACGGTTTTGGCTCAAGAGTATACTCTTTTGGAAGAAATTAGCTACTATGAGCAAAGTGAAAACGACTCCTACCAAAAAGAGCGTTGCCAACTGGATGTATATTATCCCGAAGGAATTAAGAATTTCCCCACAGTAGTTTGGTTTCACGGTGGTGGGCTCAAAGCGGGCAACAAGTCTGTGCCGAAGTTGCTGAAAGAAAAAGGAATTGCAGTAGTGGCAGTCAATTACAGATTACACCCCAAGGTAAAAGCACCAGTTTATATTGAAGATGCCGCCGCCGCTGTGGCTTGGACTTTTAAAAACATTTCTAAATACGGGGGTGACCCTACTAAAATTGCAGTTAGTGGAAGTTCTGCGGGAGGATATTTGACTTTGATGGTAGGTCTGGATCAAACCTATCTCAAAACCCATGAAATTGAAGCCAATGACATATTAGCACTCTTGCCACTTACTGGCCACACGATTACCCATTTTACTGTCAGAGCTGAAAAAAATATTCCCAAAACTCAACCGATTATTGATCGATTTGCCCCCTTGTACCACGTTAGAGCAGATGCTCCTCCGATTGTTCTTTTTACGGGAGATTCCGAATTGGAAATGTTGGGACGTACTGAAGAAAACGCTTATATGATGCGAATGCTCAAAGTAGTCGGTCATCCAAAAGTCAAACACATCGTATTAGAGGGATATGGTCATGGAATTCAACATCCAGCCCTCCCACTAGTTGTAAAAGAGATTAATCAATTAAGTCAATTATGAAAACGATATCCATTAAACGTCAATTATTACTAGTCCTTGTACTATCAATTTCTCTAGTTAGTTTTTCTCAAGATCAATCCCCTCCTTCCTTGAAGGGTAAAAATATCGTATATGTCTATGGAGGCTGGCAAGGGCACAAGCCCACCGAAAGTGTTGATCTAATGGTTCCCAAGCTGAGGGCCGAAGGGGCTTATGTAAAGGTCTTTGACACCCTTTCTGTTTATACTGATGAAAAACTAATGGCAGAAACCGATTTGATTATTCAAGTTTGGACCATGGGAAAAATAACCAAAGAGCAATTTAGAGGTCTAGAAAAAGCCGTTATGAACGGTACTGGATTTTCTGGTTGGCATGGAGGTATGGGGGATGCTTTTAGGGATAACCTTAAATATCAGTTTATGGTAGGGGGGCAATTCGTATCTCACCCTGGAGGAAATATAGACCACTCTATCAAGATTTTAGATCAGACGGATCACATCACTAAAGGATTGAATGATTTTGATTTAAAAAAAACCGAACAATATTATATGCTCATTGATCCCAACATAAAGGTTTTGGCCATTTCAGAATTTGATAGAGAGAGTTATCAAAAGCCAGGAAAACCAGAAAATAAAGTAACAGGAAGCACCATGCCGGTAGTTTGGAAAAAACACTACGGTAAGGGAAGAATCTTTTATTCTTCCATAGGGCACAAACTCACCGATTTTGACGTTCCAGAAGTGATGACCATGCAAATGAGAGGTTTTCGCTGGGCAGCTGAAGGAAAATATATGAAAAAAGAAACAACCATAACACCTGGCTATAAATAATGGTAGCTATAGGTTTTGACATTGGGAGTTCCTTTGTAAAGGGAGCACTGGTAGACGTTGAGACAGGAAAACCCATTGCTCGGGCAAGGGTTCCTGAAGTGGAAATTCCAATGGAAGCCGAACAGTTGGGCTGGGCAGAACAGCACCCCAATCTATGGTGGCAATATCTTTGCGAAGCCACCCAAAAACTATTGACCGAATCTAATATTAATGCAGACCAAATTTCAAGCATCGGCATATCCTATCAAATGCATGGATTGGTCTTGGTAGATCGAGACCTCAACCCTTTGCGAAAATCCATTATATGGTGTGACAGTAGAGCTACTCCCTACGGAGAAAAGGCTTTTGAAAAATTGGGAAAGGGCTACTGCAAAGATCATCTGCTCAATTCCCCTGGAAACTTTACCGCTTCCAAACTCGCTTGGGTAATTGACAATGAACCAGAACGCTACCAAAAAAGCTATAAACTCATGTTGCCAGGAGATTTTCTTGCAGCCAAACTATCAGGAATCCCTCAGACCACTATTACCGGTTTGTCTGAAGGTATTTTTTGGGATTTTAAAAATGACCAAGTTTCTAAAGCCCTTTTTGACCATTACCAAATCGATCAAAGTTTGGTGCCCGAAGTGGTTGACAATTTCACTGTTCAAGCCACGGTATCCAAACACGGAGCTCAAGCCACAGGACTAAAGGAAGGAACCCCCATCACCTACAGGGCCGGAGACCAACCCAACAACGCCTATACCCTAGGAGCCCGAAAAGCAGGAGATGTGGTTGCAACAGGAGGAACTTCTGGTGTTGTCTATGCCCTTACAGATCAATTGTCAGGTAATGAATTAACCAAGGTCAATACCTTTGCCCATGTCAATTATCAACCCCAACAAAAAATGTTTGGCAAACTCCTCAACCTCAATGGTGCGGGGATACAATACCGCTGGTTACATCAATTGATGGGTGAAGTGGGTTATGAAAAGTTAAATGAAATGGCCCAACAAGCACCTATCGGAAGCAATGGATTGCAGGTTTTCCCTTTTGGAAATGGAGCCGAGCGAATGCTCGACAATAAGATTGTCAACGGACACATCAGCAACATCAATTTCAATATACATGACAACAATCACATGGTCAGGGCCACCTTGGAAGGAATTGCTTTTGCCATGATCTATGGAATAGAAATTTTAAAAAATGACGGAGTGGATATTGAAAACCTCAAAGTGGGAAATGACAATCTGTTTTTATCCGACGTATTCTCAAAAACCATTGCAGACACCTTGGGCATATCCATTCAAATGCTTGAAGCTACTGGAGCAGAAGGTGCCGCCAAAGCCAGCATTTCTAATGTCCACCAGACACAAAACAAGGATAACATCAATATTACTAAAACCATAAATCCTAATCCTAAACTTCAAGACGAAAGCATGGCTTCGTTTGAACAATGGAAAACCCAACTAATTAATAATATCATTTAAAATGGAAAACAATTTTTTTAAAAACATTCAAAAGATAAAATTCGAAGGAAAAGAATCCGACAACCCTTTGGCCTATAGATACTATAATCCAGATCAACAAGTAATGGGCAAATCCATGCGGGATCATTTTAAATTTGCTATGGCCTATTGGCACAGCATGAATGACAACGGTGCCGATCCCTTTGGAAGGATTACGAATCACTATCCTTGGAATCAAGAAACAGACGCTTTGCAACAGGCAAAAAATCGTGCTGATGCCGCTTTTGAATTCTTACAAATAATGGGTTTTGATTACTTTTGCTTCCATGACATTGACCTAATTGCTGAGGGATCATCCTTGGCCGAAACGGAAAAAAGAGTTGCTCAAATTACATCTTACATCAAGGAGAAACAGCAACAAACGGGGATTAAGGTGCTTTGGGGAACGGCCAATTGTTTTTCCAATCCTGTTTACATGAACGGTGCCATCACCAATCCCGATTTCAGGGTAGCCTCTAGGGCTGCTGCGCAGATCAAAATTGCTTTTGATGCTTCTATGGAACTCGGTGCTGAAAACTATGTTTTTTGGGGCGGTAGAGAGGGCTATTTGTCTCTACTGAATACCGATATGAAACGAGAGTTGGATCACCTGGGTGTCTTTTTTAATAGAATGGTAGACTATGCCAAAGAGCAGGGATTCAAAGGTAATTTCTTTATCGAGCCCAAACCCGCCGAACCCACCAAGCATCAGTATGACTTTGACAGTGCTACGGTCATTGGCTTTTTGAATCAATATGGATTACAAGATCATTTTAAATTGAATATAGAGGTCAATCACGCTACCCTTGCACAACATACTTTCGAACATGAATTGCAAGTGGCAGCCAATGCCGGTATGTTGGGAAGTATTGACGCCAATCGCGGAGACAACCAAAATGGATGGGACACCGATCAATTTTCCATCAATCTATATGAAACCATTGAGGCAATGTTGGTTTTCCTAAAATCTGGGGGCCTTCAGGGAGGAGGGATCAATTTTGACGCAAAAGTGAGAAGAAACTCTACCGATTTGGAAGATCTTTTTATCGCACACATTCAGGGTGCAGATACCTTTGCCAGAGGACTTTTGGCAGCAGAGCACATTTTGACCAATACGGCCTATACCGATATGCTCCAACAACGCTATCAATCCTATGACGGCGGTCAAGGTAAAGCTTTTGAAAAAGGAGAATTATCCATTGCAGACCTCTACAAAATTGGAATAAATCAGGGAGACATTCCTCATACCAGCGGCAAACAAGAGTTATACGAAAGCATCTTGGCCAATAGTTTTTAGACCTGATTTAAAGAATATTTATAAATTGTATTGCGAATAATAAACCAAACAATATGAATAACGATAAAAGACTTTTTTACGGCAGCTGTTTTGCTCTTATCACAACAGCATTTTCCTTCAGTATCAGGGCAGGAATCCTTCCTCAATTGGGAGATGCTTTCCAGCTTTCGGGTCAACAACTTGGATTCATCAATTCGATGTGGTTTTTAGGTTTTCCGATCTCGATGGTTTTTGGGGGTTTATTTTACCATCAACTGGGTCCAAAAAGAATCATGGAGTTTGCTTTTTTGACTCATACTCTGGGCATTATTTTGACGATCTACTCGGGAGGATACACAGGATTGTTGATTTCTACACTTTTGATAGGAATAGGTAATGGCTGTACCGAAGCGGCTTGTAATCCTATGATAGCCGATGCCTATGAAGGCAAAACGATGAATACACTATTGAATCGTTTTCACATGTGGTTTCCTGGAGGAATTGTAGTGGGGAGTTTGGTTTCCAAATTGATGACGGATTTGGATATGGGCTGGCAAGCCCAGATATGGATCATAATGATTCCTACCTTGATTTACTTCTATCTTTTTTATGGTCAGAAATTTCCCAAGCCCAAATTGGAAGCGATCAGTTCAGTAGGAGAAAACCTCAAGGCTATGGCCACACCATTGTACATTTTTATGTTGGTTTGTATGGCTTTTACCGCTATTTCAGAATTTGGTCCACAACAATGGACAACCCTTATTCTGAGCAGTAGCGGAGCACATCCGATGGTTATTTTAGCCTTGATTACAGGTTTGATGGCCGTAGGGAGATACTTTGGAGGAGATATGGTTCACAAATACGATCAAACAGGAGTACTTTTGGGATCAGCAGTATTGACCGCCATCGGAATATTTTTATTCAGTACACAGACAGGAGGGATGACCTATGTAGCGGCGATATTTTTCGCATTAGGGGTTTGTTATTTCTGGCCGAATATGATAGGATTTATTGCCGAAAAAATTCCATTAAGTGGAGCACTTGGGATGTCAATCATTGGAGCGATGGGGATGTTTTCGACTTCGATTTTCCAACCCATAATTGGGGGATGGATAGATTCTTCGACGGCTCGTATGGAAGCCGATGGGCTAAGTGGATCTGCATTGGAGTTGGCCTCTGGGCAGGCAACCCTGACTACGATGATAAGCTTTCCAGTAATTTTGATAGTATTATTTACGATTCTGTATTTTTGGCAAAAGAAGTTAAAAACTGCTTAGTAATATAATTTCAAACCAATGGGAAGACTTTTGGTTTTCCCATTTTATACTCCATTCGATAACATACATATTATGAGACACCTTTTTATTCTATTAGCGACTTTGCCATTATTGGCACAAAAAGACATCAAGCCTGAAATGACCGAGTTATGGGAACCGGTTCCCCAGGTCATCAATCCTGGTGATCATTCTACCCCACCCAGTGATGCTATTATTCTCTTTGATGGCATAGATCTTTCCCAATGGATTAAGGCTGGTACGGATGAATTGGCCCATTGGCAAATCAATCCCGATGGATCCATGACGGTACAAAAAGGTGGAGGAATTGAGACCAAGGAAGAATTTGGATCCGTTCAGCTTCATATTGAATGGAGGGCTCCAGAGGAGGTAAAAGGAGATGGGCAAGGAAGAGGCAATAGTGGTGTCTTTTTTCAAAAGGTTTATGAAGTTCAAGTTCTGGACAGCTATAACAACCGAACTTACTCCAATGGTCAAGCAGCCTCTATTTACAAGCAGTCCATTCCATTGGTCAATGCCACCAGACCTCCTGGAGAATGGCAAACTTATGATATCATTTTCAACGAACCCCAATACGACCAACAAGGTAAACGACTCAAAAAGGGATCGCTGACGGTTTTTCACAATGGAGTTCTGGTCCAAAACAATGTTGAAATTCAGGGAACTACGGTCTACAGAGGTCAACCCCAGCTGAGAGACGTCAAAACACCCAAAAGGCTTTATCTGCAAGACCATGGCAATCCCGTTTCCTATAGAAATATTTGGTTAAGGAAACTTTAATTATATATGCTTTTTGACCGCTTGAAAAAAAATCAACTTTTATTATCAACGGCTCTTTTCTCGATGCTATTTTTCTATTCCTGTGCTCAAGACAAAGGGTCGATTCAACAAGATCAAGCAAAGGTTTTATTAGAAGAAATGGAACAAAACAAGGACTTTTTTGATGCTATGAGGTTGAGAACGGATTTGAACCTTGGAGCCAACAAAAGAATTTTATATACCACTTTAGAAGACATAAAACCTTTTCATCAGAAGTACAAAGGGACTGAAATGTCTTTAGAATATGTGATCAGAGACCGTTTGCATACCGCCATTTTTCTCAACCAAAAAAACAATCAACTTGAATCCATGGATGGCTCTGAATTTGGTTTGCCTGAGAAACTATCTGCTGTTGAGTTGACCAATGAATTGGTTTCTTTGATTGGCAAGATGTATTACGGGGCTGATGAAGTAAAGGCTTTAGCCCAATAATCCACCAAAAACATATTTCATTTCCGTTGCAATCTGAAGGGAGCGTTTGTCATACATTATGGTTTCTTTTGAAGTATTGTCAAAAGCTTTTGGATCTTCATAAGGCAGCGAAATTCTTTTTTCTACCCCAGGAATAAAGGGACAGTTTTCTTCGGCATGGGTACAGGTCATAACTGCTGCAAAATGAATTTTCGGATTGGGTGGATCGTCATAAATTTTTGAAAATAAGACCACGGGTGCTTTATTTTCATCATATTTTACCTGATAGTGAGGATTTTCTCCTCCCGGATTGATCACTCCAAAACCCAGACGCTCCAATGAGGCAATCGTTCGCTCATTACATGCCGTAATTTCAATCCCACCGGAAAAGGAATTAATGTTTAGACCATAAAAATCAGCGATCACTTTGGCCCATATTTGGGAAAGTTGGCTTCTGCGGGAATTATGGGTACAGATAAAATTCAGATTAATCTCGGTTTTTTGTTTGATTTTTTGGGATAAATAATCCTGTAGGGGTTTTAGTAAATCTTTTCGATGATTTTCGATTTTCGAACTGTCTAATTGACCAATGAGTTGGAATAAGGGCTCTATCATAAAAGCAAATATAAGTTTTAAATCACATGAAATGTGAGAAATTAACTAATGGGTAGTCACCAATTAACCTTTTTTAATCAATATTCAATCATTTTAGAAAAAGAATGTTGGTGGTTTCTTCTAAATAAGTAATTTAGGGGATTAAACAAACAAAAATGAAACATATCAAAAAACAATTTTACTTACTTTATTTATTATTGTCTGCGCACACAGTAATAGCTCAAACTAGTATTTCAGGAAATGTAGTTGATCAAAATGGTCAGCCCATTCCAGGAGTAACTATTTTAGACAACAGTAACAGAGACAATGGAACCGTTACAGACTTTGATGGGAACTTTTCAATCACTGTGCCTTCTGATGGAGAACTAACTGCAAGTTTTATTGGTTTTGAATCTCAAACCATTGCGGTCTCAGGGCAAACCAATTTGACTATTTCCCTTGAAGAGTCTGTTTCCGCATTAGATGAGGTTGTTATTACTGGTTACGGTTCACAAGTTAAAAAGAGTGACTTGACCGGTTCCATCTCATCCATTAGTTCTGAGGATTTTGAAAGCCAACCTCTAATTAGGGTTGACCAAGCCCTACAAGCGAGAGCAGCAGGAGTTGCTGTAACGCAAACCAGTGGTGCTCCAGGGGCGGGATACAAAATTAGAATCCGTG
>Ga0209307_1002038_pt1 | contig 12322 bp, 10 predicted proteins | sample COGITO_mtgs_1105_FD_185519 | JGI IMG/M metagenome (GOLD analysis project Ga0209307, IMG submission 185519) | Pelagic marine microbial communities from North Sea - COGITO_mtgs_110530 (SPAdes) (version 2) | ecosystem: Environmental > Aquatic > Marine > Epipelagic ...
TATGTATTTTTTTAAATCATACTTTTGATATAATACTTATCTTAACGGTATGGAATTTTGCATAAAAGTTTTTATTTGCTTCGTTCTCTTCCAAACATCTTCCGTTACAAGTCAAGAAACAAAGTCATCCATTATAATAGAATATCCTCTAAAAAGCACTGTGTGGTCTATTCCAGGTCCTATAGAAATAAGGTGGAAGGTAAAGAATATAGATACCACAAAATCTATTCGTTTTTTTCTTATCAATAATGAAATGGTGGTGCAAGAGCTCGGTTCTTTTAAGAATAGCGGGAGTATTAAAGATATTGTATTGGCGTCAAATATTGACTCTGGTTCTGGATACCAAGTTGTAGGTATAGAGCTTTTTCCTGATGACAAATTTAGCGTAGCAAAGTTCATAACTCCACTATTTACAATTATTAATAGCGCTTCGGATGACCGAAAAAGGAGCGCTGTAGATATGAATGGCGCTTATAATACACAAAAAAACAACACTTCTACAAGTTTTATGGGCAGAAAAATCGCTTATAAAAAAGAGTTGCTTTTGAATAGTAAAAATCTCTGTCTTACCATTTGGGATCATGGAAGACAAGATGGGGACGTAGTATCCATCTATTTAAACGATAAAGCTATTATTTCTAAACATACCTTGACTTATAGAAAGAAAAAAATTGAGATAAGCTTAGAGGATAGTGGATCAAATAGTTTGCTATTATACGCACATAATTTAGGCACTGCCCCGCCTAATACCGTATCCTTAGAAATTTCAGATGGGGAAACATCTGAGAATATCATTTTAAATTCCGATCTGCAAAGCTCGGAGGCGGTAATGATTCGTATTAAAGATTAAGTAGCAATAGAATACCTTGAGTTCAATTAATAAACGCAACTTTTAGCAGGTTAATAATTGTTTATTTTTTCAGAAGAGAGAAGGGATTATTGCCCTTCTCTCTCTGAATGGATATTTACCTTTATTGTTCTCCGTCTAAAAATTGCAATATGAAACAAATAACCTTAGCCCAAAGATATGAAATTGCCACACTGTATAAGATTGGCAAGACGCAACAATATATTAGCGATCTACTAGACTTACACAAGTCCAGTATTAGTAGAGAGCTTTACCGTAATTGCGATAAGAGAAGTGGAGAATACCGAGCCTTGCTAGCAGATAAGAAATGCAGAAAACGCCATCTAGAGAAGCCAAAGAAGCAATACCTAACTGAGCCTTTAAAGCTTATGATCGATGATTTGATCAGGAAAGAGTACAGCCCAGAACAGGTTAGCGGACGGTTAAAAGAACAAGGTATAGCCTGTGTAAGTCCAGAGGCCATATATGTGTACATCTGGGAAGATAAAAAAAGAAATGGTAACTTATATACCTATCTAAGAAGACGAGGACGAAAGAACAAAAAACGTGGTGATACGCTAGCCGGGTGTGGGTTTATAAAGGACAGATTAGGCATTGAGAAAAGACCAGTAGCGGTAGCTCTTAAAAAACGCTTTGGAGATTTAGAAGCAGATACTATTGTAGGCAAAGACCATAAAGGCGCATTGGCAACCATAAATGACAGAGCATCAGGAATGCTCAAAATGAAGAGGACTAGCACAAGAGAGGCAAGCGAAGTAGGTACTACTATGAAAGAACTTTTAGAGGATTGGATTCCTTATATTAGAACAATAACATCAGACAATAGAAAAGAATTTGCGCAACACAAAAATGTGGCTGCTAACTGTTACATAGACTTTTACATTGCCAACCCCTACTACTTAAAAACATTGTGCACTACTATAATTTAAACATATAGTAGTATTAAATACCTAAAACAGCCTTAGCAATCATAAAATAAATTAATATCCCAAAAATATCATTGCTTGTGGTAATAAAAGGACCCGTAGCAATAGCAGGGTCAATACCTCTTTTATGTAAAAATAATGGCGTAAATGTCCCTATAAACCCAGCAACTACAATTACGGCAATTAATGATAGTGATATAGCCAGTGCTGTAAGAAAGCTACCTTTCCAAATCCATGTAAAGAATAATAGCAGTGTGGCAAGTATTACTCCATTTAATAATGCTAACAACATTTCTTTTACAAGTCTGTTTCCAATACTTCCTTTAATATCATCGTTAGCCAAACCTTGTACAATTATAGCGCTAGACTGCACACCTACATTGCCTGCCATAGCTGTTATTAAAGGTGTAAACAAAAACAATATAGTGTACTTGCTAAACATTTCTTCAAAACTACCCATTATCACGGCAGCACCAGCACCACCAAAAAGCCCTAAAATGAGCCATGGTAGCCTAGCTTTTGTGAGCTCCCAGATACTATCATCTGCCTCTACATCTTGCGAGATTCCCGCAGCCATTTGGTAATCGCGATCTGCTTCTTCTCGGATCACATCTATAATATCATCAATAGTAATACGTCCTACAAGTCTTCCTATCTCGTCTATAACAGGAATAGCTTCTAGATCATATTTACTCATTATTTTAGCAACTTCTTCTGGCTTTTCATTAACATTAACAGAGTCTACCTTAGCAATGTAAACATCTTTAATTTGTGCAGTATTGCTAGCAGTTAGTAAATCTTTTAGAGAAAGTCTCCCCATAAGAACATCTTCCTTATCTACAACATAAATGGAGTGTACTCTAGTTACGTTTTCTGCTTGCTCTCTCATTTCTTTAATACAGGCAAGAATGTTCCAAGTATCCCGTACGCGTACTAACTCTTTTGCCATAAGGCCACCTGCTGAATTTTCATCGTAGCGTAGGAGATCTACAATATCTCTTGCATGCTCACGATCTTCAATTTCAGAAATTACCTGTTGTATTAACTCTTGAGGGAGTTCTCCAATTATATCTACAGCATCATCTGTATCTAATGCGCCTAGTTCTTCAGCAATCTCTCTAGAAGAAAGGTTTGCTAAAATAGATTCTCTAATGTCTTCGTCTAGCTCTGTAAGAACATCAGATGTTTTCTCACTATCTAATAATTTTATTAGATAGGTAGCGGCATCTTCATCTAACTCATTTATTATTTCTGCAACATCTGCATAATGCACATCATTTAAAAGTGCATTTAATTCAGCATCATTCTGTTGTGTAATATGTTGAGAAATATTTGTTACAAATTCTTCTGTAAGTTTAAAGGGAGTCATCATTTGCTATTTTCTTCGTCAAATGTAAAAAATCTGCTACTGTCAATTGTTCTGGGCGTTTATCAAATATAATATCTTCTTTAAGCAAGTCTGAGAGCTTAAAAGATTTTAAACTATTCCTCAATGTTTTTCTACGTTGATTAAAAGCTGCTTTGACTAGCTTATACAAGAGTTTTTCATCAAATTCTAGTACAACGTTTGGTTTTCTTGTAAGCCTTAGCACACCAGATTGAACTTTGGGTGCTGGATCAAATACCTGAGGATGAACAGTAAATAAATATTCTGCTGTGTAAAAAGCTTGAACTAACACTGATAGTATACCGTAAGATTTACTCCCCTCTGGGGAACAAATGCGTTGTGCTACTTCTTTTTGAAACATTCCTGAAAACTCTGGCACTTGAGATTTCATTTCTAACATTTTAAAGACAATTTGCGTAGAAATATTGTACGGAAAGTTGCCAGTTATGGCAAATTGCGCCGATCCAAAAAGGCTTTTTAAATCATACTTTAAAAAATCTGCTTCTATAACCTTAAAATAAGTGTCACCTTCTAATACCTTCGGATGTTCTAAAGGGAAACTGTGATTCAGGTATACAATGGCCTCCGCATCTAAATCCATTGCAACCAAATTAATATCTTGCCGTAAAAGGTATTTTGTAAGTACACCAGTACCTGGCCCAATTTCTATAATTTGATTATATCCTACTAAAGATAGCGTTTCAGCAATTTGTTGCGCTATAGTCTCATCTTTTAAAAAATGTTGCCCTAGAAACTTTTTAGCTTTTATAGGGCTATGTTGTTTCCTGTTTTTATCCTTACCATAGAGGTTACTAGTATACTGCTTACTTTTCTTATTCATGCGTCCTCTTTATTTGGAATATTTATCTGGCAATATAAATCCAGACTTTAAGACCAGATAACAAAAGTACTTGCATTCTTTCATACAAATTGCCTTCAAAAGCATCTACCAATTTTAACTGAGTTTCAGTTAGGCTTAGTACCGTCCCTTCTAACCCTCCGTCAACATCAGTAGTAAGAGGTCCACTGCTTTCTTTTGCTGGAAACTTATCAGCCACCATCTTATCAGAGATAGTATAACCTTTTAAAACCTCTCTATGTCCATTTATTATCTTCTTGAAGACTCGCATCTGTATTTCATCATTTTGTAAATGACCATAGGCAAAAACATGATGCTTAGGTTTTGCTGCATCTGCGGTTTGCTCATAAAGCACTTCCAATTCCGTTGCAAAGGTAACAATGTCACCTGAGAATAATTGGTCTTCTGCTATTTTAAGCTTTGAAGCATCTTCGGTCAGGTATTCTACCAAGGAAGCAGAATCTTCTAGGGAGTATTGTGTAGCATAGGTGATTCCCCCCATTTCCTCTTCTACTAAAACGCGGCTTATTTTAATATCTACAAATTTACCAGTGGCTAATATATTAGGAATTTGCGTAGTTTTCATCCAACGAAGCCAAGCTTCATGAGAAGTTTCCTTTACATTACTAGTAACATTATAAATATGCATATTTTTCTATTTAGTGATTATTGGTTTACTGACTGCCTAATGAATGATTATTTCGGAATATTAGTAGTACGCTCAGGTGGTGCTAGAAAAATTTTTTCAATTTTATAAATCGATGGTTAACAACGTGTTTAAGTCCGTTTTATAAATAAATACCAACTACAAATATTCTGTAGGGCTATTTAATTCTAATTTTTTTCAAACTGAACGTTAATAAGGTTACGACTTTAAATCCAATAATTGATTTTAAGATTAAATTTCATTTAGAATCTACAACCTCCTGGATCTACTACTTCAAATAAATTACGGCATACCATGTAAAGCAATGACACTTGTACCCCAAACAATTAAAGAGGATAAAAATATGCCTACAGTATTTGCTAAAAATGCACCTTGGCGTTCCATTTTAAATATATAACTAGCAATGCTACCGGCATAAACGCCAGTTCCTGGTAAAGGGAGCATTACAAAAAAAATCAAACCGTAGAAACCATATTTCTTAATCTTATCTCCAGAGCCAATCTTTGCTTTTCTGGCTACGTAAATAGCTGATTTTTTGTAAGGCTTCCATCTAAAAAGATACCTATTTATATGTATTAAAAAAAAGTACATTAGCGGAAAAACCAGAACGTTGGCCATAAAACAACAAACAAACACAGCATAAATATTAACGTTATTAAATATACCATATGGGATACCAACTTTTGCCTCTCCAAAAGGGGAAATACTCCAAAGCATTGCAATTATAAGATCTAGAATCACTGTATTGTTTTTAAAGGATATAAAATTACGCTTCGCATATTAAAAGAGCTCTGGTAAAATCATAAAAAATATCTAAATTTAAAACGGTAGATTTTATGAAAATAGTATAAACTTAAGCAAAAATTTGACTAAGTTTTCGTGAGTTTAGACCATAGGAGTAAAGCATATCTAGTGAGATAAGATGTCCCTGATTCATTAAAATAATTACAGATTTTCATTTCTTCAATTACTAACGGTATCTAGTCACATGAATTTAATAACTGTTTCTAATGTGCCATTTTTGACACTAATAAGGGGCATGCAATTTTATAAGAGGTATTCCCTACATTTGCGATACAAAATTTAATTTATGACATTATTATTGATGGCCGCAGGAAGTGGTAGCAGATACGGAAAGTTAAAACAGTTTGATGATTTAGGTCCTAATGGAGAATTTCTCATGGAATTTTCTATATCAGACGCTTTAAGAAATAACTTCAAGCAGATTGTAGTAATAACAAAAGCAGAGAATGTTTCTTTTTTACAAGAATATCTAAGTAAGAGATTGCCAAAAGATATACAACTAGACGTTTTAGCCCAAGAAATAACAGATTTACCTGCTGGGGTTACTTTCAACGGAGCACGTAAAAAACCTTGGGGAACTGCACATGCAGTTTGGACGGCCCGTAAAGTTATTACAGGGCCATTTGTAGTTATTAATGCAGATGATTTTTATGGACAGGAAGCTTATAAAAAAGCGGCGGACTTTATAGAAGCGAATACTACAGATTATTCTTTGTTAGGGTATACTTTAAAAGAAACGCTTTCAGAACATGGTTCTGTTTCTAGAGGTGTGTGCAGCGTAAAAGGAGATGCGCTTATATCTGTACAAGAACGCTTGAAATTGGTACAGAAAGAAGATGGAGTACTAGATGAAGACTCTGGTATGAAATTTACAGGTGAAGAGCAAGCAAGTATGAATTTTTGGGTATGCAGACCTTCCCTCTTTAATAAAATAGAAACAGAGTTTAAAATATTTTTAAGGGATACTGATCGTATCGCCAATAGCGAGTTATACTTGCCATTTATGGTGCAAGAAATGTTGCAGGCAAATGAAATAGCAGTAAAATGTATATCCTCTGGTGGTGACTGGTTTGGCGTCACATATGCAAGTGATAAGGAAATAGCAGTTGCTAGTTTACAAGATAAGACAGATAAAGGTTTGTATCCTTCTCCACTTTGGAGCTAAAGTATCTTAGATTTAATATAGAAAAATTAAAGAGAGCTGAATTTGGTAAAAGCTCAGCTCTTTAATTAATTCTTGAAAACAAGAGCCTAAATACGCTACATCAAATTTTTTGTATCAAATGACTCATTTGTTTTATATATTATTTCCTTTATAGAATGTAGTTTTAAGTAAAACAATAAGCGTATTACATTTTGAGTGGCACTATTTAAAAAGAATTAACAAAATGGTAGTGGGGAGAAAGCAGTGATGTATTTATACGCTTAATGCGTTGTGTGAATTATTATTTATTCATACTATTTTTTAAGGCTAAGTATACGCCATTGCTCCAGCCAAAACCATCCTGTACAGGATATTCTCCTCCACCTGCTTCCAAGCTCAAATCCTCTACATTATACTTTTCTACAAATTTTCCAGTATTATTGTAAACTTTCTCATTAAGAGCAATCCACCTTGTTGCTATGGTATCAGCTAATTTATTAAACCCATAATTTCTCAACCCAACAACGGTTATCCATTGTAGTGGAGCCCAACCATTAGGAGCGTCCCATTGCTGTCCAGAATGGTATAAAGTAGTAACTACACCCCCTGACTTTAAAAAGTGTTTTTCAATATAGCTTGCAGTATTAGCTGCTTGAGTAGTATCTGCCATTTTAAAATATAGGGGATAAACCATGGCTAATGATTTTGCCCCTGTTCGTTTTTCAATCTTCCAATTATAATCTTCATAAATTAATGCTTTCTTATTCCAAGCATACTCATTTAAAAAGCGAATTCTATTATTCATGCGTTGCTCCAATAATTGGACATAGGCAGTATCCTCTTTATAACATTGAGTTAAAAGCGATTCCATTCCGTATATAAGTGCGTTGAGGTCTACAGGAATAATATCTGTGGTAATAATGTGCGCTATAGATTTCCCGTCTGCAAACCATCTAGAAGTAAAGTCCCAACCAGATTCTGCACCAGAACGCAAATCTTGATACATCTTTTTATCGCCAGAAATATTTTCCACCTGCTCATAATCTTCTCTAAAGGACTCTTGGCGAGGTGTTGTTCCGCTATCAAAATACCTATTCATTACCCCTGCCGAAGTGGGTACACAGTGTTTATAAGGTTTATTTGTAGAAATATGACCATCCATCCAAAACTCATATTCTGCACGTAACGCCGTTTTGTATTTTTTATAAATACTATTCCCCTTATACTTTGCCAGTAATTGCACCATCTGTCCAAAAAAAGGAGGTTGTGAACGCGTGATATAATAAGTTCTATTCCCGTTAGGTATGTGTCCTACTTTTTTAATAAGGTATGCGAAGTTATCTAGCATATTTTCAATCATGCCAAACTTGCCATTTTCTGCCAATCCTAACATAGTAAAGTAACTATCCCAATAATAGACTTCTCTAAATCTTCCGCCAGGTACTATATATGGTTTCGGTAAAGGAATTAATGTACTCCTTTTAATAAAACTATCAGATTTTCTAGTTAAAACTGGCCAAAGTGCTTCTACATGATCTTCTGCATTTAGAGAAGTATCAGATTTAAAACTAGAATTTTCATCAGAGGGCAGTTTAAAGTATTTGAGTACAAACGATTTCAGATTAAAATTTAATTTCTCTTTTTCATTTGCGTAAGCGGCTAAAATAGTTTCATAGTCTGTAAGAGCAATACAGTCTACAAATGTTTTACTATCGGCAAAAATATTTTGCAATTGCACATCTCTAAATAAATCTCCTAATTGAATATTAATAGGGATAATATCTTGTCCCACTAATGTCGCCTTAGAGTTTACCGTATTTACTTGATGGCTAGTTGTCTTTTGTACAGGTTTGCAAGACAAAACTAGAATGGATAGAAATAAGAGTATGTGTTTCATAGGTAGACAACTTTAAATTCTTAGAAAATTCTATAATTCTTTTTTATTATCTTTTTTAACAGCACTGGGCTGCTATTGCCATTCAAAATTTGTTTTCTGCTATATTCTAGATTGGTAGGTAAATAGGTTATGGTATCTTCCTTCTCTAGCAATTAACACATCATGTGTGCCTTGTTCTGCTATCTTTCCATTTTCTATAACTAAAATCTGATCTGCTTTTCGAATAGTGCTCAATCTATGGGCAATAACAAAGGTAGTTCTTCCCTCCGTTAAGGTAGCTAAACTTTTTTGGATAAGGGCTTCACTTTCTGTATCCAAGTTAGATGTTGCTTCGTCTAGAATTAAAATTTTTGGATTTGCTAGTATTGCCCTTGCAATAGCGATTCTTTGGCGTTGACCTCCAGACAGTTTTACTCCACGTTCACCAATTAGGGTGTCCAAACCATCATCAAACCTATCTGTAAATTCATTCACATATGCAGCTTTTACAGCAGCTTGAAGGGCTTCCTCACTTGCATTTGGTCTGGGAAACAAAATATTGTTTCGTATAGTACCTTCAAATAAAAACTCGTCTTGTAATACAACACCTAGATTTTTACGATAGCTATTTAGATTTACCTTAGAAATATCATGCCCGTCTATGGTAATACTTCCAGATTCTGGATTTAGAAAAGTAGCAGCCAAGCCAGCTATAGTACTTTTGCCAGAACCAGAACTTCCTACAAGGGCAACTACAGAGCTTGGATTTACTTTAAAACTAATATTATGTATGACTTCCTTATCCGCTTCGTAAGCGAAAGAAACATCATCAAAAACAATAGCACCTTTCATATTGTCTAGTTGAATAGTTCGGTTTTCTTCATCAAACTCTGGTGTCATATTCATAAGTTCTTCAGTCCTATCCAAGCCTGCTAGTGCTTCTGTTAATTGACTGCCTATATTACTCATTTGTACGATGGGCGCAACCATGAGACCTAATAGAAATGTGAAGGTTAGAAACTCCCCTATAGTAAGTTCATCTATCATAATTTTGTACCCACCAATACCCATAATGCCCGTGGTGGCAATGCCCAGTAAAAATGTAGAAGAGCTAGTCATAAGAGCAGTTGCCGTTAAACTTTTTTTAACGTTCTGGAAAAGCCGCTCTACACCTGCTTCAAAAATAGCATTCTCTTGGGCCTCAGCATTAAACCCTTTAATAACGCGTACACCACCTAAAGTTTCTGTAAGACGCCCCGTAACCTCTGCATTAATTTTTCCTCTATTTCTAAAGATAGGACGGATAATTTTAAAAGCTTTTAATGCGATTAGTGCAAAAATAGCAAGTGGTACAAGCGTGAAGAGTGTCATGGACCAACTTATTTTTAGTAATAAAATAAGGGATACAACAGCGGTAATTGTGCCACCAACTAGTTGTACTAAACCAGTGCCTATTAAATTTCTTACACCTTCTACATCAGACATTATCCTAGACACGAGCGCACCAGATTTAGCATTGTCAAAAAAGCGAATAGGTAGTGAGAGTACCTTTTTCTGAACTTGTGCACGGAGTTCAGAAATTAGGTATTGAGCTTGTACGCTCAGTATTTTCGTTAAAAGAAAAGAAGTAATTGATTGGACAAAGATTGCGAAGGCCACCGCGGCAACAAGCCATTTCAAAAAAGTAATATCCTTATTAGGAATAATATCATCCATTAAGTATTTAAGAGATAATGGGGCAACAAAACTGGTAGCTTTACTAATAATTATTAGAAGCAACCCAATAAACACCAGTTTCCTTCTGGGCCATATAATAGTTTTAAATGCCGTAAGTATATGAACTTTTTTTTCTGCCATAAATCAAAATTGAAACTATAGAAATATCTTAGAGTACCAAAATTAGTCTTTTAATAACAGGCATTAAAATACAAGTCAACTAAAAGAATTGGCAAAATATTATTAGGTTAGAATTATTCCTAAGAATTAGAAGTGCAAAACAAACAGTGGAGGTATTGAAAAAATAGCTATGCTGTAAATCAACGTTGGAGCATTAATAGAAGCAGGTAGCTAGAGCAATTTACTTAGGTTACTAACTTTTAGTAATAATTATAGTGGCTTTAGATCCTGTAGATAATAACCATTTGGTAGCGTAAATTAGTATTCCAGAATCATCATACATATGTACCTGCGCTGTATTCGGAGCAGATGAACCATGGTTAAGGGCTTCAAAATCTATTTTGTTAAAGCCTTTTTTAAGATCTACGTTTACACCTTTAAAGTCAGCAGTAAGTAAGACGTTATGATCTACTACTATGTCATTTACTAAAATGCGCACACGGTCGCCATCTACAAATTCATGGTCTCTACAAACAATTCCTATAAATTTGCTCTCACTTTTAATATCACCCAAGTATTGATCTGGAAAGAAACGTCCAGTGCCAGATAATCGTTCGCTTGGAGTTATTCTAGGATCAATTTTTAAATTTGCTCCAGCTTGCACAAGTTCTTCGTTAGAGAGCATTTGCACAGGATACGGTTTTTTATAATTTAGGCTGGGTAATTCTTGATTAGTAGAAGGTATATTTAAAGCAGAATTTTTACTTATGTTTTCCTTAGGGTTCATTATAGGTACCGCATCTATTTTCAGTGGCTTTTGAATAGAAAATTCTGTTTGAGAATATCCACAAGTATGCACTAAGAGTAAAACTGCAAACGGAAAAAAGATGTTCTTTATCATTACTTGCTATTAGAGTTCCAAATATATCAAATACCCTGCCATCTAAACTTTTTTTTCAAGTGCACGAGGTTTATCTTATTTAAAGTGTATTAGTAGCTCAGTACATTTTTTTGAAATCTAAAAAGCTATGGAATTTTATCATTATATTCACTAAAGTAAAAATCGTTTTCAGGTTATAGAACTTCTGAAAATTAGATCATTGAGAATAAATACCTAGCTCATAAGCCATTCAATTAATTACTCAACTATCATGAATATAACGGTGGGCATCTCTATTTATAGTGATTTATAGAGCAGGACTATTTTTTAATTCTATAAACTATCAGTACATCGCTTTCATCATTTACCACTAATTCTGGTTCACCATCATAATCCATATCTACCATATCTATAACTGAAGATCCGTAGATAGGAAAATTAGAAATAGACTCTGCATTACTATTAAATAAATAAGTTTTCTGATTTTGAATATCGGTAACACTAACATATATAGTATTCTTTATAAAAAAGATTTTTGGTTTTGTGTACACTCCTAAATCTAAAATTATTCTTTTTCCTTTTATTGTCAGGATATTATCATTTAATACAACTAGTGTTTTATCCGTAGCATCAAAGCTATGATCCGTATTTAATCGAAGATCTGTAGTCTCTATAGCACCTTTATGATCAATTTGATATAGAATACCTTGCGTAGTAGTAAAAGTAAATTTATCTAAGTATAGCGTTAATTCATTGGCAGAGAAATCAAATTGCTGCTTTAACTTTATTCTATCGTTGCCTGTTCTATTCAAAATTTTTAGTTTTCCGTTGGCGAGTGTTAGAAGTATAAAATCTTTAGTGCCAATACGGAAATGTTTAGGCCTACTGGTAATTATAGCTTCAGTTTTATTAGATCGGAAACCACGAACTATCTTTCCTCTAGAGTTATACATGAACACACGCTTGCCTTGTGCTACCAAAAACCTGTAGTTTTTATCGTTATTATAGTCAAACACAGCAAGAGGGGTAAGATTGCCGTCATTAAATTTAAAAGAAAAGGGTTTTATAGTTTTTC
>Ga0209307_1002039_pt1 | contig 12319 bp, 17 predicted proteins | sample COGITO_mtgs_1105_FD_185519 | JGI IMG/M metagenome (GOLD analysis project Ga0209307, IMG submission 185519) | Pelagic marine microbial communities from North Sea - COGITO_mtgs_110530 (SPAdes) (version 2) | ecosystem: Environmental > Aquatic > Marine > Epipelagic ...
ATTAGTAGTATTTAAAAAATTATTTATTATACTAATACAAGTTCTTAATATTTGATTATTATTAACTTCTGGGATAGTAATTATTTGAAATTCAACTCCTAGGTTTATTATAAAAGCATCTTTTATATTAATACTATCTCCTATCATTCTATAATGACTTAAATATGTTTTTATATTTTGTTTTAAACTCGGAGAAGTTAATGCTAAAGTACCATTATTATTTTGACCTAAAACATATAAATCTAAAGTAGCATCTTCTTCATTAGATAAAGGTTTTTGAGCATATGCCTTAGTTACTATACCATATTTTCCAGGCATACTTAAAGTTCTAATTAAATAATCATCAGCAGTAACTGCTCTTAATTGAGTATTAGAATTAGATAATATGTTTTCTCTTAATTCAGTTATTGTATCTCCACCTCTACCCCCAGATGCAGCATTAGGGTTATTTACAGCTATAGAATTTACTACATAGTCTGCTGTATTAGAATTTAGGTTAGTTTTTTGGAATTTAATGTCTGCTGTACTTAAAAATGTTAATGAATTTGCAGGTACATTAGAAACTACACCACCACCCGATAGATACTGTACTGTAATTGTTGTTTCAGAAGGGGCTATACCATAAGTATTAGTAAAAATAAAATTAGTTGGGCTATAAGCTGTAGTTAATTTTTCTTTTTTAAAGGTTAAACCTAACCCAACATTATCTGGGTTTGGTATTATTAATTCAGCTGTATCATTTGGGTTACCAGACCCAAATTGTATTTGGGTTTGTGTTGGATTTAAAACTCTAGATGTAAATCTAAATGGAGTTTGTCTTGTTTGTAATATATAAGGAACATTTCCCTCGTTTTGAAAATTATTAGGATCGTTTATATTTGTATTTTTAGTTTCTTCAAATACTAATTCTTGTGCTAAATAATTAACTTCTGAGTATTTATTGCCCTCACCATCAAATACATCTATAATACCACCCATTTGGTTGTCGTTTACAATTATTGAAGGAAATGCTTGATAAGCTCCTATATTAGCTTCAACAGATCTAACTTCACCAGATAAAGCATTTCTTTGTTTTTTTAGTAAATAATATGAAGGTTCACCTGATGTTATTTGGGCTATAGAAATTTCAGTTGGGTCTGTTGAACTAGAAACAGTAAAATCAACGGCGTCTTCAATAGTAAAAGTAATCCCTCTATCAGAATTTACACTGGTGTTTTCAGGTACTAAAAGGGCATAGTCATAATCAGGGACATATTCATTTCCTATTTGTTTAGAAGGAATTTGTTGATAAAATTCAATAACAGTTGTTGCTAACCCTGTTAATTTAGGTTTATAACCAAACATATACGCCATTTCATATAAATTATTATTTTGGTTAGCAAATTGTAAATATGTTTCTTGTATTTGTGAATCTAAATAAAAAGATAATACATCACCTACATAAGCAGCTTGCTCCATAAACATCATACCAGTGGATGTAGCATCAAAATCTGTGTAGGTATTAGGAAAATAAGTTTGAGTGAAATTAATTAATTCACTTCTTAAGCTTGTAAATCCTCTATTTGTATAGGATATATTTCTATTTATATTTGGGTTTTGATATGTAGCCATTAAGTAAAGTTTAATTCTAATTCATCATTAATGTTAGTATTTGGAATGCTATAATTTATTTTAACAGTAATAGCATTTTTATCCTGGTTTTGGAGTATTACTACTTCTTCTAATAATACGTTTGGAAAATTATTTAATATTTTTTCTTGAATATCTTGTTTTAGATAATCTAAATTTTCTGTTTCTATTTTAGTAAAAATAAAAGATCTTAAACCTCCTCCAAAGGTAGGATTTGCAGGTCTTTCTCCAGGGTTTGTTAATAAAAAATTAATTAAATTAACTTTAATAGCATCTCTAGTTTGAAAATTAGGAGTAAATACCGCCTCTCCATCTATAGGAAGGTTAAAACCTATAGCTGTACCTGGTGCTAGATCATTTGGGTATATTTGTCCTACTAAATATGCCATATTTTATTTTTTCATTAACCCCATTATTTGATCCATACTTACACTTCCTTCTGGAAGTTTACCATTTGGGGATGTTGTATCCATTCCCGGTGTTACACCCATAGGAATATTAGAGGTTGTTGCATTAATTGTTCCATTTGCTCCTGGCATCATTGATCCTAATACATTTTGGATATTTTCTCGCATAGCCATTCTACTATCTTCAGGCATTGGAGTTTGCATTACAGGATTCATGGGGTTAGGTGTTCCTATACCCGTTGATGGAGGTGCTGTTTTAGTTTCGATAACTGTGTGTTTAGGTGAACGTACTGCTTCCATAAGAATATCTTTCATTTCTTCTTGGATTGCTTCTTTTACGGCTTCCTTTACGATTGTTTTTAGTTGACTTAGTTTCATACGTATATGATTTATTATAAATATTAAATTAGAATGCTTTTAAATTATTTGATTTAATGTAGAATGCAAGTTCATTAATTAGAACTTGATCTGTAGCGCTAAATGATTGTTCTCCTCTAAGTTGAATAACTCCATCTGAGTTTTTAGCTATTGCTTGTCTTGGAGTAATTGATCCAACTACATTTTTTCCTTCTATTACTGTGATTTCAAATCCATTTACTTTACCTATATTTAAACCTTGTTCTTCATTTTCAGAATCGAGGTTTCTTATTTCTTCTCTTAACTCTACAAGAGTAATTTCACCACTATCTATTTGATCTTGTGCACATTTACTAATTCCTTCATCTATAGCCTTAAGTAAAATTCTACAAATTATTAATCCTGCTATAAGAAAACCCATTGATATTAAAAGTTGTTTATTAAGTTTTTTATTTTGTTTTTCTAGATCCTCTAATAAATCATCTATTCTTTGTAAAGCAGCAATAACATTATAAGTTATGGAGCTAGCTAAACCACCAAAATCTTTAGCTGGTGGTGTACCTATAGACATTGGAAAAGCTAAACCATCAAGGCTACCACGTACTGAAAGTAGAGCTTGGGAAATTATTATAAATAATGCTGCTAAACCTGTATTTACTATGATAGCAGTATATACTTGGTTTATTTGTCTTATAATTTTATTTCTTTTTTCAATAGCTTCTTTTAATTTTTCTGGGGAAGGACAAACTGCATCATTTAATTGTGAAGGTTTAGTAATTGCAAAATATAATAAAATACTAATTATTACAGGAATTAATTTTTGTGTAAGTAAATTAACAACATTTTGTACACTTTTTTTTCTAGCTATTAATATTTTTTCTACTATTTCTAAACCTATACTGCTAAGTCTTTGACCTACAGCATATATAGTATTATTAATTTCATCTTTAGCTTTTTGTGCCGCAACATCAATATTAAACATTCCTTTAGTTCGAATGTCTCTTTTAATTGATTTATCTAAATTTATTATAGCAGTTGAAGCAGGTATATAACCACTTTTAGTAAAAGATAAACCTAAATCCAATATTGAAGTTAATTCTCTTTTTTCACTTGTGTTACTTTCATCTTCAACTCCTACCACTAAAACTTTAACCTTTACACTATAATACCCTTCTTTATCTGTTGTAGGGTTTTTTGTAACCATTAAGGGGTTAACAGGAGCATATAATCTAAAGTCTGTAGCTAATTTAATATCAGTATTTAGGGCAGAAAGTTCAGGTGGTGTTTTTATCCCAGCTTTTACTTCGACATTACTTCCTGGTATTTGTGCAGAGTCTATTCCTGCTTTAATTTTTACTCCCCTAAGTGGTTTTGCTGTTTGGGAATCATAAATTCTTCCACTAACTGTATAGGTTTCAAAACGAGGAATATTCTTTTGTTTAAGAATTTTAATTTTTTGCTTAATTTCTGCAATTTTAGCTTTTACTGTTTTTTTAGCTTCATTTATTGCCTTTTTAGAAACATCTTTAGCTTCTTCCCCTAATCCTTTAGGTGTTGAATCTGCTAAGTCCTTAGCTTTTTTTAAATCACCCATTAACCCAGACAATACTTTTGAAAATTCTTTACCACCAATATCACCTAATATTTTTGCAAATTTAGGTTCTTGGAGAAGTTGTTTTCCTAAGTCTTCGAGAAAAGATAAGTCCATTTATATACTTTTTACGGATTTAGATAAATATTGAGATAACTGACTTTTCATATTATCGGCTTGAATTTTTAAATTAGATGCTGTTGCAGATGTAGGACCTAAAAAAGGTTCTGTTGTTAATGAATCACATAGTAAAGAAATTGCAAAAAGTAAATTATTAAAACCCTCCATAAATTTATCTCCTAATATAATAGACTCACTAGCATCTTTTTCCCCTAATCTTACTTCCTTACCTTGAAGAATAATATTATTATTTCTAGAAAATAATCCTATATCTTTTACTGCATTAATAGATACATTTTGGTTAGAAGTTAAAAATATACTATCAGTAGATGAATTTAAAACTAATCTTCCTGAATTTAATATTATTTGATTTGAATTATATTCCCTTAAAGATGTTGGGTTATTATTTAATGATGGAAAATCAGAAAATTCAGTTTTTATGGGTATAGCTTGATTTGATGTTAAATAAATAGAAGATAAATCTTTATTTATATTTTCTATTATAGGTTCAAATCCTTCAGGTGATGTATCTGATGGTTGGCCATTTCTTATAATTGTAATAGGATTGCCATTTTCACCTGAATTAGACCAATTATTTTGATAAAAAGTACTATCACTTTTTGCTGTATTACCTAAACGAATTGAATTACCAAATCTTCCCTCCATAATTACATCACCCATAAAGGGTAATAAAGGATGAATATTACCTTTTTCTACAAAGGTACCACCAGTAGGTGGATTTAAGTTTAGTTCAAATTCCTTTGTTTGTGTATTCTTAGATACTCCAATCTCGTTTTGGATATAATCTGTATCATTTTCTGGTTCTATTTCTCCCTCTGTTAAGAGAGGAGTAGGTACAGCATTATGGTGAGGGTGATTCCAACAACTTGTAGGAGAAATATAATAATATTTAGTAGATTTATTTAAACGTCCACTTTGAGTATTATCTGGTAGTGAGAATATTAATAATATTTCATTTACTACTGGGTAGTTTGTTAAATGGGGAAATAAAGGGGTTGCAAAACTTACTGTTCCACTCGAATTGGGTTCATTTACATTTTCAAATTCAACAGTTCCTATACCCGCCCACTGTCCATATAGTTGAAAATTAGGGCTAGTATCACTTATAATAATATTTGTTACTCTACCACTTATAACTTTTCCATCAACTTCACTTAATAAAGTCGATATAGCATTATTATCATTACCTTTAGATATGCTGTTATTTAAACCAGTAAAACCATAATTAGTTGCCATCTTTTGTTTCCTCGAAGTTTTCGTTGAGTTTATCTAACTCTTTCATTAATTCTGCTTTTTCTTCTTCCGTTATACCCATGGTATCTTCACTAGAACTATTATTAAGCGCACGCTGTACTATAGTAGCCATTTTAATTAATTGTTCATCGTTACGAACGCCAATATCCATATATTCTTTTATAAGAGGTACAATTAAAGTTGCATCACCAATATCGTTTATTAAAGGTTTTAATTCAGATATTAAACCTGATATTTGTTTTTCTTTTTTCTTTTGATTGTTGTATATCTCTTCTAAGATATTAGAGAATTTCTTCTTCCCGAATACAACACTATCTAATGATCCCATAATATTTTGGTTATAAATATTAAGATAAAAGGAGGTTAGAATCTAGTATAACCATTTTCTAAATAAAATAAATATTGCTGTTTAAATATATCATGTAGTTTATCAGCAATTTTAGTTATCTTTGGTGTTTTTACATCAACCATTTCTCTTATGTAAATGTAAAGTGCCTTTTTATTAAATACTTCTAATGTTTCTCGTTTTCTAAACAATTCTAAAATGGCATCTGCTATCTGTGCATCATTCTTTTTAGGGAATAGACTAAATATATTTTCGGATACATAACTTACATATATATCTACATATTTATCTAAATCACTTTTAATTCTGTCATCACCCATACTGTAAATATGAGATGATCCTTCTTTAGATAATTCTTCAACTCCTACATTATTAATTTTCTTTTTATAATTTTTAGTATTATATAATATTAACCAACGTTTAACTATAGTACCGAAATAAGAATATGCTTTGGCCCCTCTAGTTGGATCAAATAAATGCATTTTAGATAATAAAAATGTAATTATCTCATGTTGTAAATGTTCTAAATCAGTTACTTCAGTATGATAAAATTTAAAAGTATGAATTATATTCTGAGTGAGTTTGAAAAAAGGGTAATGAATATGAGTTTCATATATCTTACTTCTAATTTCTGAGTCAGGTTGATTGTTATATTTAACAATATAGTCTTCTGTTTCCTGAGTAAAGTAGTTTTTACTCTTAGGTCTTCTCTTTTTTGGAGCCATTACTTAGATTTAAATGCCGAAAGGTTGTTCTGTAAAATTTTAATTTCTTCAAAAAACCAACCTATTTCGTCATCACTTTTAAAAGATCCTTTTATGTCTATTTGACTTAAACGCTGAGAAGCTTTTTCTATTTGAGATGATATATTTTCAATAAAAATATCTTGGGAAACAATAATATCTTCTGCTTTTTCATTTTTCCTTAAAAGATTAAAAGTCGTATATCCTAAGATAACGACTAATAAACTTAAAATTCCTATTGTTACTGCTAATATCATAAATTATCCAACATATTTTTTAATCCTGGGCTTGATAGCGTATTTAATGCTTTAGTTTTGGATGATTTTATGTTGCTGTTTAATGTATAATTCTTTTTTGGCGTATCCACGCTATTTTGAGAAAACTTTGGTAACCATTCAATTTCAAATTCAATACGTGCCGCCATCATGTCAGCTTGATGCAAAATAAATGGTAAAGATGTGCGAGGTTTTGTTTCTGGCATAAAGGATTTTAAGTATTTTTCATTGGCAGAATCATATAAACCATCATGTGTCTGGATAGCTAACATTTCATTAAATGTATATTTGATGTCATGTGATTGTAGTAAAAATAACCCTCTATCTGGTACAGCAGAAAATGCAATTTTCTTATTATGCATATACTCTTCACCTAATTTATCTCTTCTCCATTGATCAGTCTGAGGGATATAGGATTCATGTTCTTCATCTCCCATTTTACCTAAATCATGGTTAATTGCTGAAAATACTAATTCTTCTTGTGTAAATGTAGTCATATCACAACCAAAACCTTCCCATACAGCAGACATTGATAATGCTGCTTTAACCACTCGGTTAACATGATCAACATACCCACCTGGGAATGCTGAATGGTATTCTTTCTTATGTGATGCTGGCATTAGGATAATACGGTCTTCATACTTTTGGTAGAAATCAAGTAATTTTTGTTTACGATCCCCAGTAATATATGTTTCAATATTAGTATTAAATTCGATCCAATTTGCTTGAATTTGTTCTGCTGATAATTTCATAACCTTAATTTTATTTATTTTATTTATTTTAATTTATTTAATTCTGATGGTGATATTGATTCTCTTTCAACCATATCTTTTAAATCCTCTACTAAACCTTGTGCTTTACCAATATTAACCTTATAGGTTTCAATTGGTGACTGACGATTTACAATTTGAAGAAGTGTGGTTAGAGTTGCTTCTAATGTTTCTAATTTTTTAAATGCTAAATTTCTATTTCTCATGACTTATTTATTATACGTGGATACGGGGTATACCTTATACCTTTTATTACCTTTATTTCCATTCCCTTTTTATTCCTTATTTCCTAAACCTGTAATAACAATGTACGAGAGGAATTTTGGGGAGCCTAGTTATCTTTTACTTTCTTTTAAGATTTTTTGAAATTTATGTATATGTGCACATTTTTCATATTCTTCTACCTCTTCAAAATATAAAAGAGCACTTTCTAGAGCTTCAGATAATATTTTATTATCAAAATCTAAAACAGTAAATGTAACATCTCTATCTAATGGATTTATTTGATTAAGGTAATAAAAAGCTCTATTAAATACTACATATTCAGACGCCTCTCTAGTAGACTCTACATTATAAGCAGGTTCTTCTTTTTTTAAAAATTTTTCTAGTTTAGTATGAAATACAAAATGGTTTACTATTAATTTAGTAAACATACCTAATTTATGGTAAGAGCTATTCTTAAAAGCCTTTAAAGAATTTTTTTGGTTTTCTACCTGTTCTTTAGCCTCTGGAGAGTCATTAAATAAATCAAAAATCCTATTTTTATTCACTCCCTTGTAATTTTAAATGTTTATATGCTTCTTTTGAGGCTTCATCAAAACTTAAATCTTGATTTTCACTAATAGATGAAGTTAGAACTTGCCATTCTTTAAAAAAACCTTTACGATGAGCTTTAAATCCATATTTTTCAACAGTTTTAGAATTAAAGTCTTTCATATTTTTATTATAAATATTTAATCTTCTAATCCTTCTAATTCTAATTCAATATCTTTTTGTATTTTCTTTAATATATTGTATTCTTTAACCACATCCATTTTATTAGGATTTTCGGGGTGGTACCTCCATACCTCATCTATTACTGTTGAGGTTGCTACTAAATCAGCAATTAATTCTGATTTTTGGTTATCTTTAATTTGTTGTGGTGTTAATTTTAATTCTTTCATTTTATTTAAATTTATTACCTATTAATATAATATTATCTTTTGCTTCTTCCAAACTAATATGGAAAAATTCTTTCCTATTATTAACTCTAAAAGTTTTTAATTTATTATGAGTCATTCTCTCTACTAATTCCCCATTAAAACATTTATAAGCCCATTCTACTTTATAAGGTGTAGGAACACCAGTAGCAGATGATATTTGAGCTGCCCTTACTTCAGGTTCCAATTTAGTATACCCTATTTTTAAGTATTCTTTAGGTAATGAGGGATTTGATAATATATAAACCCATTGATCACCTTTACCTTGATCAGCATAAAGCCCATACTTTTTATCCGTATAATACGTTATATCTTCCCATCCATCTCCCCTATCACTGGGGGTTAATGTGAAATATTTAGCGTATTCTAAATCAGTATTTCCATAATTTTCACGAAGGGGGATAAACCCCTTCGCTACTTCCTTTGTTATCCTTTTCATTATGCTATTAATTCTAATGCTTTACTAAACATTTTTTTATTTACGTCCTGATCTTGTTTAAAATTCTTAATAATTCGAGCTTGACGAACTTTTCCACCTTGGGTTTTATACTCAAAATTACCCTCAATAATATTCTCCTGTACCCTATTAAATACTTCCCAAAGCATATTACCTTCATCTTTTTTACGTTGAACATTTAAAACGTCTTCAATTGCTTGCTTATCGTAAGTATTGTTAGTACCTTCTACTCTAATATCTAGAAATGATTTAGCAAGATTGAACATTTGCTCTTCTTGCAATTCAACTTCTTTCATCTTATTCATTGCTTCTACTGTTAAAGGTAATTTTTCAACCATACCTCTAATTAGTACTTGCAAATCTTCAAATGTATAACCCATATGACGCATTTTTAAATCTGCAAATTCATCTGTAGCTATAACTAAACCATTTTCACATATCATTCTAAATAATCCTGCTGTAAATTGAAAAGCATTCTTACCATCATGAGAATTAGTAATTAATATTTGAGGAAAAACTGTATCTCCATCTTCACCATTAATAACAACATCATCATTTCTAAATACAACTAAATGCTTTTGAACACCTCTTGTATCTTCAGTTCTTGCTTTAACTTCTTTAGCATCAACTGGCTTCCAACCCATTAATTCCATATCATCAATAACTCTCTCAGTTGGAATATGGGTGTATTTTTCTGAAACTTCATTTGAAGGTTTCATTGTGAAGATACTTGGAGCGATTTCACTTAACTCTTTCTTGCTTAAAAACTTACTACTTTCTAAATTTAACATATGACCTTTATTTAATTAATTATTTATTTATACCTAAATATACGAAAGGTAGCCTGGGGAGCCAAGCTTCCCGTGCATTACCTTCAATTATTTTTTAAACAATAAACTTGGTGAAACTCTCATTTGTGCTCCTACTCTACCATTACCTGGATTAAGCTTTTCAACTCCAATATTTTTAGAATTAATTTTGTAAATTCTAAATTGATCTTTAGGATTAACTTTTTTATGATCAATACCAACAATATCTCCAATTTGGAAATCATCTTTAGTTGCTTTTACAATCTTTTCTCCTTTTCGAGCTGTCATTTTAGATCTTAACTCACTTCCATCAAAACTGATAGTACCTAATGAGATATTACAACCATACTGCTCTTCTAATTTAGCAACTGCTAATTGGAAATCACTTCTAAACTCTTTAACATTTTGTCTGTTGAACATAACCTTTATTTTTAATTAATTTTAATCGCTCGAACCATTCGAACACCTAAATATACGAAATCTATCCCGGGTAACCAAGCTTCCCGTGTATTACTTTAACTTACTTTTTAAACTTGCCCACCATCTGTAATGGTCCAACCTTTATCATTAACTAGTATATTTTTAGCAGTTAATCCTGCTGCTGTAAATGTTGAATTTCCAAAACTAATTGTTAAATTATTTTGTAATGCTGCTAAGTCTATAACCCAACCATTATATAGAGTATCTAGTAAATTATAAGTAATAGCACCTAATGCACCAGTGTTCCCCATAAATCCTTCACCAGATATACCTGTTAATGAATTTAGTTGCCATAAATTTAAGGGTTGTTGGAATGCATTTGCATACCTAAACATACCTCTCATTTCTGTTACATTACGTACATCCCAATTGTTAAGGGGTTGATTAAATAATTCTGCAAACCTAAACATATTACTCATATTAGTCACATTACTAACATCCCAATTTGAAATATCACTATTAAATGTTGTTTTATTAGAAAATAAACTACTCATATCCGTTATGGCCGTAGTATTCCAAGTATTAATTCCTCCGTATGTAGCAAGAGCAGCTGCATTATCTGAAATCCATAAATCAACAGCGGTTTGTAGTTCTGCTGTTGTAAAAAATGAGTATATTGATGGGGAAAGGTTTAAAGTCATCCCACCTGTAGCTCTTAAAAATGAAGAACTTATGGCTATATCAGCAGTTGGAGTAAAAGTATATGAACCAACTCCTTTTGGAACAACGACAGAAGATACATACGAAGAAGTAACTAAAGAATTTTCATTAATTTTATCAAACCCAGAATATAAACCTAAGGCATTTGTAGGCTTACCACTAAATGAACCCGTGCTATTGTCAGCAGTTTCTACAGTAAAATAAGCGGTTCCAGTGCTAGTATTATTAGTAATAGAAAAAACATAACTCTCTCCAGCAGTTAATCCTTCTATTGGAGTGTTTGCTCTATTTAATTGTTTTGCAGTATAGGATGCCATAAAATGATTTTATTATAAATATATAAAGGGTGGAAAACGACTCTTTCTCCTATACATACTCGCATCTATACATACGTATATACAATATACTTACATTTATTTTACAAAATTCCGTGGACCCTTTGATTGGGGTTCGTATATTGATGTAAATGAAAAGGGTAGAGCAGTAGGTAGCTCGCCTTGGCTTAACCACAAGCATAATATAATACGATCGTGAAAAGTAAGTGGGTCAAGGAGGTCGTGGGTTCGAGTCCCACCCCTTATGCTAAATTAGAGATATATGGAATTAATTTATTTTATTAGTGGGATATTAACCGTTGGGGTAGTATATGGGGTTGTACTATTTCAAAAAATAAAACTTTCACATACGGAATTACTGGGAACATCACAATCATTATTGAATATCTCATCTATTAGAAGTGCTGAGTTTGAAGAGCAATTGGGGGATCTGAAAATATTAATAGTTGATATTCAGTCGAGTATGGAGAAAGATCAGTATAAGAGTCTGAGTGCTGTAAATAAGAGAATTAAGGAACTAGAAGGGTTGACTAGTTCAATAAATAAGAGGATGGGGGAGTCTAATAAAGTTTTCAATAAAAATATTACGGATACATTGACACAAATAGCGAGTATAAGAAATAATATAAAGGCCTTGAGCCAAGACCCTAATATGTCAAGCAAGTACTAAAATATATTTTCCTCGGCGCCAAAAGGTTTTGAAAAAAGAAAGTTGCCATTTTTAAGTTTTTTGAATTTGGTGCCAAATGGGAAAAGACCCCCTTCATTGGGGGTCTATAAAATATAAGTATATACTAATCGGGGGTAGAAGATCGTAAGAACCCAATGTGTTGGCCTACACCCTTTTCTTCACATATACACGCTAT
>Ga0209307_1002052_pt1 | contig 12296 bp, 10 predicted proteins | sample COGITO_mtgs_1105_FD_185519 | JGI IMG/M metagenome (GOLD analysis project Ga0209307, IMG submission 185519) | Pelagic marine microbial communities from North Sea - COGITO_mtgs_110530 (SPAdes) (version 2) | ecosystem: Environmental > Aquatic > Marine > Epipelagic ...
AGAGCTAGAGCCATTAAGACGCTTAATGTCAGACTCTGAGAGGTTAATCAGTTGTTCTCTGAAGGTGATTAATCCGTTGCAAGTAGAAAGCAAGCGGTAGCTTCCTGCGCCATTAGCAGGGTCAAAGTCCTCAGGACTGAAAGGTGCGCTATAAGCCACCAGGTCACCTTTAGCAAAGAACAGGTGGTTTTTAAACTCCTCTACAAGAGAGGCCCCGGTAATATCCGAGAAGCCGACTATAGTTTTATAAGTTGTGTCTGTCATCAACACTGGGTTATTCTGGTTGTCTACCATTACAACCTTAAAGGTGCCATCAAAGTTAATCTCTGTGAACCTGGCTTTAGTGCCCCCGGAGTGTGAGCTACTGATGAATGTAACTACAGCGTTGTTTGCAGGGCTTGTCGCTAAGGCAGGAGAAATCTCAAGGGTAGCAGAGGAGCCTGTAGAAGACACAATGGACAACACGGTGTATACTTTAGCAACACCGGCTATTTGAAAGACATCACCAGCTTGGGGTAGATAATCTACAGAGTCTAAGTCTTTTATAGCTAGCTCAGTCCCTGTATTAGACCCACCGTTAACAGTTGTGTCCCCATAGTCAGGTACATTAACGAGAGTCCAACCAGACCCTGTGCTTCTCCAGATAGATTCACCTCTAAGGGCAAAGCAGCAGTTTGTTCCACTGGAGTAGTAGACACCTTCAACACGAGATGTACCTGTAATAAAGGTTACTTCAGCTTTATCCGCTGGGCTGGTTGCTAGGGCAGGGGTGATCGTAAGTGTTGCGTTCTTAGTGGCATTGTTGTAGCTAGAGCTTACGATAGAATACACACCGGATACACCTTCAATAGAAAACGTATCACCATCAGCCATTACTGAATGCACATTCGCTATATCAAGGGTTGTTCCTGTTTGAGAACCTCCTTGCACCAGTACCTGCCCATAGAATGGTATAGGGTTAGAGTCAAACTTTGTGTACCCGTTAATACGCCGATAGCCACCCTTTACGGATGGCTCAAAGTTTTCCAGCAGTCTTGCTGAACCCGGTTCTTTCAAACCTTGCTGCAGTCTTGAGACATTAGAAACAAGACCACCTTTGAGCTCAACAGGAAAAGTTTCCCAGCGTGTAGGCATTAATCAACTCTCAGTACATTTGATCCGTAAATCCCACCACGAAGTATCCGTGTGTCTCTTACGTATTCATAGTCGTTATTGATATAGATGATTCGCATCTTTTCTATACCGTCTTTAAACTTGGCTTGGAACCTATCTGCAGCCTCTGTGTCACCTCTAAAGAAGTACACGTAGTACATTGCTCCGTCTGTAATCAGGTGTCTAAAAGATACAGGTACCGAAGGTACATCAGTACTTGTAGCCAAATCAACAGGAAGGCTATAGTATTCATAGCTCAGCGTGTAAGCTTTATCTGGTGAAGGATACAAACCATACTCTTGGTTTGGAGCTCTAAAGACATATCGGGGGGTGTTTAAGACGCTGGTATCTGTGTTGTACTCCGTGTCGATAAACCTTTGAACGTACTCGTCGTAGTCCATAACTCTAAGGGGCACAGTCTCGTTACCAAGAGTATCATCTCGTTGGATTCTAAAGGTATCAAAGTCTACGTACTTAGTGTCAGACTGATAAGAGTATCGGTTAGTACCTACCACAAGAGTTTCGTTATAGTCCTTATGATTAAAAGGCCATTGAAACGTTTGTTGGTTAAGGTCCCGTATAGAACTGTTAATCGCCTCTTTAGCTGTGGAGTAAAAACCTTGAGCATTACTAAAGGTAGAGGCGGTGAGTGGAGTCTCATTGACACGACCACAAACATCGTTAACGAGACCTAGATAGTTATAGCTCATCTGTAAGAACTCCTTTAACGTATTATACTTGTAGTCTGTTCAAAGGTCAAATAAAAAAGGGACCACTCCTGTGGATACAAGAGCGGTCCCCTTAGGTTTCTTAAGCCAGTGTGTCGCGGTCTACTTCATCGGCACCACGAGTCGCCTCGTTAATGTCAACAACGATAGCCCAGACACGGGCAGAGGAACCTGCAGTTGTACCAGAGATAACCGTTACGGCGTCAATGGTGTCTGCAGCAGTAACACCCAGAGTCTGTGAACCGAACTTGATATCACCAGCCGACCCAGCGTCTACCGAAGTAGCAGCCATGAAGGTAGTGGTATCGTCAGCAACAGCAACTGTAAACGTAGTGATATCTTCCACCGCGTCTACAAGGGTGACACCAGCAGCAAGAACCAGGGTTCCTGCGGGTACTGCGGGACCAGCAACTGTGCCGGAAGCAGTACCAAGGTTAACAGTCTTTTCCACCATATAGGCTTTAGACTGAAGGGAGGTAGCTTTAGCCATGATCTAGTTTCCTTTCCTAAGATATTTTATAGCTTCTGTGAGTTTATCTGTGTCGTCATCAAACTGACCTAAACCGTGATTACACCTAGAACAAAGTAGACCCCTGACCTTCCCAGTAGAATGACAGTGATCTACAAAGAGTTTACCTGAAGTTCTTACACTGTTACTGTGTTTTTCTTTACAGATAGCACAGCAAAAGTTTTGTTCTTCGAGTAAACTCTCGTACTCCTCGTAAGTAATTCCGTATCGACGCTTAATAAAAGACTTATACTTTACGAACTCATTACAAGATTTACACTTAGACCTCATAGCAACACCGGTTAAAGTGCGGCTGTCCCGTTCTAGAGAGTATTCCTTGGAAGATTTAAACTCTCCACAAGCAGTACAGGTACGACCATTGTAGTAAGGATGTTCTTTAGGTAGTTTAAGTTTAGACATCCAGTGTATACTCCAGGTAATTAAACCTAAAGTATACACTGGTTTTACCTATTAAGCAAGGTTATATTTTGCAGTCACAATAGCTTCTGGCTTCAGAATCTTACGGCCGTACAGGTGCATACCACGAACAATATCCGCGAAGGAATCAGGGTCACGATAGGTTTCTGTCTTGTTGATCTGCTCAGCGGTAGCAACAGCAGAGTCATGGCCCGCAACAATCACACCGTAGTCTGTGTTCTGGTTAGCTGTACCAGTAGTACCGGCACCACCACCAACAGCGGGGAGGTTGTTAGAGACATAGACACGGAAGCCGTTCCAGTTGCTAAGAGCCAGACCGTTACGCAGAGCACCAGCATCACCGAAGTCTGCATTGAGGAAGCGCGAGTCTTCATCCATGAGAACTTCCATCATCACTGGATCAATAACCAACCAACGACCTTGCTTCTCTACGTTCTGCTGGTCCATCAAGCGACCCATACGGTTGATAACCATAACAGGGGAAGCGTAAGCTGTAGGCAGAGCAGTAGCACCAGGGAGACGAGCAGCAACTGGGATCGAGTGGTCACCAGCGGATGAAGTCGTGATGTTACCGAATGAACCTTTGATCAGCTTCATGGAGGTAAGCAGTTCGTCAGAACCTGCGGTAGAGACAGCCTTAGTACCGTTAACAGTTGTGTTCACAGTATCAGCATTGGTGTGCTCAGTGGTTTGAGCGTAACCCGAAAGGTAGCCAAGGACTTCCTGGTCGTGGTTATCAGCCAAACGATAAGCCGCACGGTTTGTTGCCAAGTCCATGAAGTTAACGTGGGAGTGAGCATTCTCAATGTCGTCAGTCTTGAAAGCAAAGTAGTTAGCTTTGTCAATGACCAGAGAGAAGTCTTCGTCGTCGAGGTCTTGAGCAGACACCTGTGTGCCACGCTTGTACTCGCTCACGGAGATTTCAGGCTCTTTGATAATACGCACTGTATCACCTTGAGACGCAATCTCACCGAAGTAGTCACTGTTAGTGATGTCACCAACAACAGTGGACTTACGGAAAGCAAGTTGTACTTTCTTAGAATAGATTACGGAACTAAAGTTACCGTTTGGGAGGTTGCCCCACCCTGCTTCTGCATTAAACGCCATTTGGTTTCTCCTTGTAAGGTATGTATGGCTAGAGTTTTTGACAATAGCTGTACACTGAACACAAAGGGCTGTCTCTGCTGGGTGTTCTCTAAGAGGGCCAGATCAACAGGTGAGCTTTTGTTACTTGTAGCTATTTGATCCAGGTAGATACCTGGGGTTTGTTATAAGGGTATTGCTTTAGAAGGTAGTCCTACTGGGGCTTCAGTTGCAATACCCTTAGTTATACTTAGTGGTTTCTAATTGTCAACTTATCTTTTGGTAATGTCGTAGATAAAGTCGCCATTCTTTTGTGCTTCCATAATGCTGTCATAGTTCTTTTCAAACTCTGCGTCAGACATCTGGAGCAACTGTGACTCTCGGAATTTCTTACCAGAGCCATCAGCGTTGATCTTAGGTGATCCTTTAGTCTTAACATCTGCTGCAGCATCTTTAGCCTTAGCTTTCTTAGCCGCTGGGTTTAGACCATTGTCTGACTTGTAAAGATCAATAACACGGATAACAGACTTAGCATCATCCTCGTTATCATAGAGAGCACCCTTTACCCACTCGGGTTGTTTGTCTGCCCAGTCGTGGAATGAATCAGAAGTCTTCAGAGTATCGAAGTCAGTGTGTGCCTTACGAATCTCTGTCTCCGCTTTAGTACGTTTAGTTTCATACGTAAGTTCATCGAGGTCTTTAAACCGCTCGGATGTCTTAGCGTACATCTCCTCGGCTTTCTTCTTGGCGATTGTCTCAACGATACCGGCTACGTCTGGGTACTTCTTAGCCCACGCCTCTAGACTTTCGTCTGATGCTGGAGGTGCAAAACCCTTAGTGTCTTTATTCTCAAGAGCAGCAATCTTTTCTTCCCACTCTTTTTCTTTCTTAGCTTGGTGACGACGAAGGTCTCCATACCGTTTCTTAAAAGTCTGTTCCTCTTTGGAAAGACCCTCACTAGATTCTTCTTCCTCTACAACAACTTCTTCTTCAACCTCTGAGGTTCCTTCTGTTGTTTCTTCCTCATCCTCTGGAACGTTCTTCATCAACGCTTCAAGTTCTTTCTCGTCGTCTTCAATACGTTGACGATTCTTACGGTTGCTGTAGTTGGGGTTAATCATTACAGACTTAGGTGAGTGTGTTTCCACGACAGTATCAGCCATTTGTTTCTCCTTTGGGGCCGCTTTTAGCGGGTGGCCTTATGGTCAGTAAGTTTACTTCTTATAACGACGAGTGACCAACCCGCCTTTATTCATTGGGCCAGCGTAATCGCTTCCACCCGGACCTGAACCTACCTCAGAACCAGCAGTCATCTGCCTACCGGACATACCGCCAGACGGTTGGGACATACCTGCTTCCCTAACCGCTTGGGTTTGAGAGGCAAAGGTTCCGCTGCTTCTAGGTCCTGCTGTGCTTCTAGGTTCTCCTGAGTTAGACGACGTACTGCCAAGGGAACCTGCGGATGTAGCGCTACTACGGGAACCTGTTCCAGGTGTAGTCCGACTACCTTCACCCGTGCTTGCACCCGGGGTAAATCGAGCTGCACGTTCAGAAGCTTTCAAAGGCTCACCTGTCTCAGGGTTAATACCTTTGTTCTTCATGTAGTTCTCGTAGAGTTCAGAGCCATCGAACCACTCAGGTTTAGCTAGACCAGACAATCCAAAGTCTTGTTCTGTTGCTCGGATTTGCTCAGCCAAGTCCTCGGCAAGGGCTAGGTCTCCTCTATCCTCCGCAACACGAAGAGCAGCGTTAGCTACAGCAAGGTCACGGAACTTACCGTAGGCACTAATGCCACCACCAACGAGTGCTCCACCAAGACCACCCAGAGCAGAACCTGCGCCAGAAAAGTCAGCACCACCTGACAAACGTTTACCAATCTCTTTAGAGACAGAGCTCGGATCATCAAAGTCTAGTTTACCAAGGGGATCAAAGAGAGAACCACTGCTAGACCCATCCGCACCACCACTAAAACCTGGGGAGTCTTGCCCTGTGCGTTGTACTGCAGAGCCTACAGGTTTAACCTCTGGGGGTTTAGTTGTGGTGTATCCCTCTGGAATAGTCTGGGCAGGAAGACCGTTGATAAGTAGTACCATCATAGGCACACCTTCAGGACTGTAGTACTGCTTGTAACCGTAACCACCACTCGGAGTATTACCCATGTTGCTACCAACAGTTGCCCATTGGCTAGGGTCAAAGGTTGACTGAGCAGCTTCATTAGCACTCGGTAGGTCTCCTACGAGACCGCCTTCAGCCATTGTGATACCTCGCTTCTGGAAGATACCTTGTAGCTCAGGGTTAGTTTTAGCAGCTTCTACTACACGGTCAATGATGCTGTCGATGTTTGTTGAGTCTACAAGACCACCCTCAGCCATCTGGGTAATAGCCTGCATGTCTTCCGGGGCGATGCCAGACCCTTGTTGAGGAGCAGGTTGACCACCGATACGGTCATCCGCAGCCATTTCCTGTAGGCCACTCTTGGCTTTATCCCGGAGTTGCTCAAAGAAGTTTACACCGAAGAAGCGTACAACATCAGCGGGCACAACGTACTCACCCTCAGACAGCTTAGCGTCAATGTCGTCCCGTACTTCCTCTGGGCGACTGCCAATGGGTACTTCGTTACCAGACACCGGGTCTACTCTAGGTGATGTCATACCACCCTCATTGAAAAAACTCATCTGTCTGTTCATGTCGTTTCCTTTAGGCTTCCCTACAATCTCTTTGATGTCTTCTGCACCAGAAATGTCTACGTTGTTTTCACTCTCAAAGCGATCTTCAAACTCTTTGGTAGACATCTTGTGCTTACCTACAAACTCCATCTCAGACATCTGCCCAGAGGAAGCCATGAAGTAATCGCTCATAGCGTTCTTAGTTACAAGACCACCCTCAGAGAACTTAAAGAGACGAGAAAAAAACCCCTTCTTTTCTGGTGCAGGTTCTGCTCTGTCTTCGTAACGAACTGTGCGTTTAGGGGAGCCTGCAGTTTGGTTCATATCCTCCGCAGCCTCGAGAACAGCGTCTTTTATCTCACTATACCAATTAAGAGACCTCTGGTCTTTTCCTTCTGTATCGTCCGAAAGCCGACTAAGATCAAAACCTAACTCCTCTGGAGAAGAACTATCCATAAAGTCCATTAGTACCTCTTCAGAAGGACCTCCAGAAAAAAGAAACTTAGCTATGTTTTTAGCACCTTGACTTCCGCTCGGCAAGTACTCTTCAACGAAGCCTTCGACATCCTGACCAACAACATCTCTAAGTCTTTGTAGTCCTCTATGGCGAAGTTCGTGAGACCAAACAGTATTGGAGCCTTGAAAGTCACCTGTAGTGTACACGTCACCAGGTTCACCAGGAGTAAAACCACTTTCTTTACGAAACCTATCTAGTTGTCTACTCCCTTCAGGAGCGTATATACCAGCAGCACTAAGCTGGGTTGGAATAATCCTAGCTCCAGCACTGTCACCGTCTTCCGCGCCATACCCTAGACGTACGAGAGGATCAGAGAAACCTTTAGTTTCTAAGTCTTGAACAAACTCTATGTCGCCAAATGCTTCTTGCATCTCACGGTTACGTTTCTTTTGTGCTAACCTTTGCATCCCACGTTCTTCAGCCTGTTCACGGGACATAGGACGAAGAGATGTTGTTGGTGTGGATTCAGCCATTAACTTTCTCCCTTAGAGTCTTAAGTTTACGGAGAGTCCTGATATCACCTTGGCAACGGAACATCTCTTCTTGTGTTGTAGCCTGCTCTAGATTCTTACGGGAGTTCTCAATTCGTCCATCTAACTCTTCAAGAAAATCATCATAGAGATGCTTGTTATTCACAAATGGTTTCAAATTAGTCAAAGCGATTCCCTTTTCTACAGTTGTTAGAGGGGGACATTATTTGCAGGTTCCACGGAACATGAAGACCACACACATTTTTACCTTGTAACGGAACTATGTGGTCTACGTGGTAACCTTTTTCTGACGCTTTGACATACACGGTAAGTATACTCTTTTTATGTTCGTCAGTCAACCAACTGGGTGTAGCATTAAGTTTAGCTGCACGGTATCTATTTGTTATAGCTGTACGTCTACCTTTGTTCCGTGTATCCCAATCCTTAACCCAAGCTTTAACGCGGTCTAGATTATTTTCCCTATAAGTTCGATTGTACCTGCTAACCTTATCTGGGTTCTCTTTCTTCCATTCTGTTTGGTAGGCAACTCTTTTCTCTTTGTTATTCTCGTACTGAACTTTGTTCTTTTCTTTAATACACACTTTACAGTGAGACTGTAGAAGGCCTTTAGACTTATTCCTCCAAGAAAAGTTACTTACCGATTTCTTTTCTTTACAGGTGGCGCAGGCCCTCATACCTCTTGCCCTTCACCTGTGTTAGCGGAGAAGCCAGGTTCCCCCGGTGTAGGGGCCTGTCCTGTGCCTATGGTACCCCCACCAGCGCCGGTAGGATCAAGGGCTCCTGGTGCCCCTTGTGGAGCCCCTGGCATACCTTGTGGGTTCTGTGCCTGCATACCTTTAAGAATCTCCGCTTGTACCGCAGCACGTTGCATAGAGTTTGTAACCTTGTCAGGGTCAAGGTCAAGACTCTTAGCGATTTCACGAAGGATATAGTCTAGCTTAGCAAACGGTGCCAAGGCAGGGTTCTGAACAAGGCCGAGCAACTGCATAAGACGTTGGCTGCGTACTTCGTTAGCCATCAAGGACTCTGTACCTGCAGCCTTAACCTCAAGGTCACCACGAATCTCTGGGTCGAAATCGAATTGCATATTAAAAGAGAACATAGCTTTACCCATAGGTCCTAGGAGGTAGTCATCAAAGTTCTTAACAACAGATCGAATAGAACCAGAAGCAGCAGACATCAACATAGAGATACCTGAGGCTGTTCGTCCTACACCACTAATACCTGTTTGACCATGAGCAAATGAGGGGAACCCTGTGGACTCATCTGAAAGCTGTCGAGCTTTGTCAAACATCTGCATGTTCTCGTTAGATACATTGGGGAACTTAGTCCCGAAGATAGCCTGACCCGGAGCACCACCTTGACGCTTGAATACTTTACCCGGGTAAATCTTCAGGTCTTGCCCTGGGGTTAGGTTGTTCTCATCTACCTCGAAGATAAGGTTACCTGAGAGTGCTGCGTTGTCTACAGCCATACGCATGAACCCATTCATCAAAGTCTGGGTGTCATCCATGTTCTCTGCGATACCAACCCCAAACATACTGTAAGGGTTCATCTCATAAGGAACAACAAAGTAAGGAATAACTGTAGGTGTGAATGGGTTTACAACTAGACGTAGGACACGTCCATGACATACCCAAATGTTAACACTTACTTCGTCATCGTCCTCAAGACCATCGGGCAACTCTACGTCATGCTCATCTAGAATCTCACGGTCAATGTTACCCCAGAACTCTAGGACTTCGTAGCGTTCACTAAGGGTTTCCTGTGAGTCATCCTCCATGACCTGCTCCCAGTCTTCCTTGATGTAGTTCTCACCAAAGCTCAGAGCAGTATCGACTTCATTCTCACGAAAGTAAGGACGCTTCTTAAGGGAACGAAGCTGGGGCTTAGACATCTTATGACGTTCCACAACCCACTCTGCTTCTTCCATGTTGGCTGCGTCAGGGTCTGGGTAAAAGTTCCAGATAGACACGTTGGATACCTTAGGTACTGTCTTAATAGTAGGGTCGTAGTTACCTTCTTCGTCCCAGTTAGGGTACTCTTTGTTCTCTGTAAATGGACCCTTCATTACACCAGTGCCAAACAGGGCACACTCAAAGGCTGCAGCACGAAGATGTTTCTTAGCTCGAGACTCTTCTAACTGGTCATGGATTTTCTTTTCCATTTTCTTAGCTGCTACTTCAGCAGGATGAAATGTAATCTGGGTAGGACCAGTACCAGGACCTACTTGCAGTTTTTCCTTTACAGGCTCTAGTTCTTTCTGAAGACCACCAAGACGACGAAGGAAGTCATCAGTAGTTTCCCCAGGTTGTACCTTAGGGAACTCTTCCATAGCCTGAGTTAGTTGATCATTGGTCTCGAAGTGTACTGTGTCTTCTACCCCATCAGGTAAAGTCGTAGGGTTAATACTCAGAGGAAACCGAGAGGAACCAAGTAGTACATCTGTGATCTGGTCATAGGCGGCGTTGACTTTAGTCTTAGTTACCTTGACAAAAATCTTAGACTTCTCTGTGTCTGTGAACTGTACGTCAGGGCCATAGATACCTCGGTAGTTCCGATAAGCACGAAGCCAACGGTTTTCTTCAGTATCACGAGCAGTAGATGCTTTGGAGTAGCGAGAGGTAACAAACCCAGCAACAGTCCCTGCTTTAGAGTCTGTAATACTGTCCTCTTCGCTATCCTCCAAGGCAGACATCTCTACTTGGTCCATAATAGGTTCGAATTCTTCTTCCATGAGTAGTCCTTATCAGTAACCAAATGTAGAGTCTGAGGGTGTGGGAATAGAACTCATCCCAGAGTTTTCGTCAATGTATCCACTCTGTGGTCTTGTCATAACACCGTAACGTAGAGTGTCATACAGGTGGTCTTCTGAGTTAGTATCAACATCCTCTGGGTTTCTTTTGTCTAGAGGAATCGTAGGCAGTTGTTCGATAGTCTTCTTACAGTTCTCAAAGAAAACAATCCGGGGTTGGTCTGTGTCAGGGTCTACCTGAAGACGTCTATGTACTTCGTTCTTACCTGAGACACGAGACCCTCTGCTTCTATCGGCAGGACGCCAACGGCAACCCTTCATGATCATACGCTCAGCAATGCTAGGCCCAGTGTCCCCGCGTTTATGCCAGAGGGAGGAGTCAAGTACACCGTAGCGTATCTTCTCCCCATACTCAGCTTCAAGAATCATATCAGCCAAGTCTTCAGCTAAAACCTTAGAGACGTAGAGCTCACGGTATACAACCAATGTGTCATAAGCAGGATCAACAGCAAACCAGAGGACACCTGTAAAAGAACTGTACCCGTAGTCACAAGCTCTAAACTTCATCCAGTTATCTGGGATACTGTAGGGTTCTCTTACGTGAACCTTACGGTTAAACTCTGGGAAGGCTGCACCCTCAGACACATCCCAGTCGCCTTCAAGCAGTTGCCTACGTTGATGCTCCGGTAGAGACAGAAGGTTAGCTTCGTATAGTCCATCCTCAGCTAGGTAAGGGTTATCAAACAAAGTGGCAGGAATAAACTTACGCTTTAGCATAGGTTTTCCTACAAGGTCATTAGCCACAGCAAACTTAGAGGACTTAGGCCAGACTAATACTTCACCTGTCTCTGGGTCTACTGCGTCAAACGCTTCATTAGGTTTGCTGGGGTCAACAAACATCTTTTTAACCCATGCGTGACCAGGGCCACCTGGGTTAGACGTTGCTCTCTGTTGAAGGCCCAAGTTAGAACCACTTGCAGTACGAAGACGAGACCGCATATAGTCCCAAGCGTAGGGTGTAGGCCACTGGGTAAGTTCATCGAAGCCAATCCAGTTAAAAGCCTGTCCTTGATAGCGGGTAACGTCGTCATCACGGTCAAGGTAGGACATCCAAAGGGTGGCACCACTGGGTGTGACCCATGTTTTGTCTCTTTCTAAGAACTTTGCCCCGGGAATAGCCTTAGGGTAGAGTTGTTTAGAAACAGAAATGAGTTCCCTTAGTTCTTCAGTCGATCTACGCACCAAAAGCATGTTAGCACTGGGGTTATTAAGGTAACGCACAGGGTCAGCAACCATTGCGTAGCTTTTACCACCACCAGCAGCCCCACCGTATAGTACTTCTTGCTCTGAGGATGCTAGAAACTCTGTCTGTGGACCGGGGGTAGCTTCAAAGATAACCTTACGGGCTTTCTCTACGTTAAAGTCAGGTTCTTTAGCTGTTGCCGGTACTTTCTGTATCGATTTTTCTTCGACCAAGGAAACTTTCTTCGATTCTTTTGGCTTTGTCCGCCGCTTCTTTGTACCGCTTGGCGAGGTAGCTATAGTTTGCAAACTCTTTCTTACGCTTGTGCTCACTTTGAACCCTTGTCATTAAGCCTACGTGTGAAATAGGGCGTCCACTCTGGGTGGATAACCAGTTTGCTACTTCTCTGTAGCTATACCTCTTGAGAAACTCTTTAGCTCTCTCTAAAAGTTCTAGTTCTTCCCGTATCGGTAGGAGAATATCTTTATCTTCTTCACATTGACGGTACCCAAAGGGCACTACTCGTCCAACTCTTACCACAGGGAGCCACTCATAACCCTTCTCGGTCTCTACTGGCCTAGGAAGCTTAAACTCTTTCTTTATTCTAGCCATGTTTCAACCTTTTGTCAATCCTATTCTTGTTTCTGAGGTAGGATAAACAAGGGTGACTCTGCTTTTACCTCGATTTTATCACCAGCTTTATGTCCAGCTCGAT
>Ga0209307_1002061_pt1 | contig 12251 bp, 13 predicted proteins | sample COGITO_mtgs_1105_FD_185519 | JGI IMG/M metagenome (GOLD analysis project Ga0209307, IMG submission 185519) | Pelagic marine microbial communities from North Sea - COGITO_mtgs_110530 (SPAdes) (version 2) | ecosystem: Environmental > Aquatic > Marine > Epipelagic ...
TGCAAGGCTTACATGTTAGAGAATTTCCTAGGAACGAAAAAAAAAAATTCTAGGAAGGACCTCCACCATGGACCACAAGTGCTTTTGATTTACGCGGGAAACGTAGGAATGTAAGAGTTTTTTCCTAAAATATAAAATTTATCCGATAGTAATACAATATAATTATTTATTTATTTAAGCAATTATTGCAAGGCTTACATGTTAGAGAATTTCCTAGGAACGAAAAAAAAAAATTCTAGGAAGGACCTCCACCATGGACCACAAGTGCTTTTGATTTACGTGGGCATGACTTTACTTTAGTGCCTTGACGCTGTTCGTATAAAAGGTCCTCGGGCCACTTTGAAAATAATTAGAATTCCAATGCTATGTCTGTATTCATAAAAATGTCCTTGCGAACCGGCTGGTAAGTACATCCATCAGTTTAACTCCGAAGAAGTGCGTGTCTTAAAGCATAATGCTATTTCTATTCTATTTGCTTTACGCGGGCCATACAGTGGGTTGGTATGACATTATGCAATATTAACATATGAATAGCACAGGTATGGGGTTTTCAAATCGACTCACACACAAAGTGGCCCGACATGTCATGTCATGGGTTGGAGGGCCATGGTACGTACGATGTGCCACCGCCACCATGTGCCACCGAAACCTAGAAACATAGAACCCGTAGAGAAACAAACAGAAACAACTAACAAACATTGAAGAAACATTGTACAACCCGAATTAAATAACACCAACCGCTTTAAGAATCATGAATTCCAAACCAATGCAAGTAATGGACCCAAGGGTAGACTTTATCCACCAAACCTTGAAGCCTCATGGCAATGCACCTTGGCAGAGCGAATGGGGCCAAGTTCCCAGACATTTCCAAGGGAAAGTACATCGTTTTGCCAAATACATCACCGCAAAGAACTTCGAGAAGTATCGCCAGCGAGATGTCAACTTAACCTTCCATCGTTTATTGGAACAAACAACGCGCGGGTACATGGGTGAGATTGCCTTCTACTGTATATATGGGATTTTCAACAACTACATGGCACCCGACTGGTTTCTTGCCCCTGACGAATACTGGCCGATGTTGCGCGTGGACTGGTCGCCAGATCATTCCGTTCCCGTGCCCTTTGGGTTCACCGACGGAACCGTTGGGTTTGAAGATAAAACTGGTAGAGAATTTGATCCCGGATGGGCCATTCAATGGAGCAGCGACAACAGACGTTCAAGGGCCTCTGCCAACAGAATGCCACTTGCATACGGAGCAGTTGGACCCAATTACTTTTTGGTTTTGATGGAACATCGTCAGGTGAACGGACAACATTCTTATCGAGTGGCGGCAATCACCCGTGGTATTGATGTCTACAATCGGAGAAACTTTCAATACAAAGGAACTCCTTTGATCGGTCCGATGGCCAATGGTAACCGGAACAAGCAACAACTGACCAAAGAAGTTCTCTATAACTCGGGGATAGCCTTCTACCGCCCAGCGTGGGTACAAGGACCGATGGTGGAAAAGCCTCTTTTTACAGAAGAAGATTTCCCAGTGATGAAAAGCACCAAGAAGAGAAAGTCGTGCCTGAAAAGAAAAGGCAAGCCACCGAAACGATTACGAGTCTCTTTTGCAAAAATCGACAAAATTCATATCATCGAAAACTGTCTATGCCAAGGAGACTTAGAAGATGGCGAAATTATGGAGGGACTGTTGGAATGCCTCAAGTCCTTCGGTGATTCGAAAATGATACCTTTGGTCCACAACAAAGTCGCGCAAGCAGCATGGGAGGTTTATTTGGAGGACGGAGACAAGGAAGAAATGGATGACACTTTTCGTCAAATTGTCAAAGCATCTGACAAAACAAACAGATCCGTCGTCAACTGGGAGAATCTTTTCAAAAGAATGCGCGACACTGTGAACTGGTAGATTACAAATCTATGCACGACGGTGAATTGGTAGGTTACAAATCTAACTAAAAATATTTACTCTTTTTTACATGTTTAAACTTATCAAATGCATTGTCTTGCATCTCTTGAAACCTCTTACCATATACACTCTTGAATGCTTTGTCGCGTCGAAGTATATTTGCACGTGTTTTTAAGGCATGGCAATTGGGGCACAGGGCTTGGCAATTCTCGTAGGTATCCTCGCCACCGTCCTGTAATTCTATGATATGATCTATCTCGAATGTAGGCGGCAATAATATCTGACACGTGTTACATTTGTATTCGGACTTATAGGCTATTTCTATACGATGGGTTGTGGAATACTTTCTCTTGTTCTCTCTCTTTTGCATGGTCTTTACAAATTCCATCAGAGACAAACAACGAATAATACCGTCTTGCCGATGAACCCATTTCATTAATTTTAACACCGATTCCTCATGCATGTAAGATTCATCGTGGTCTATCTGTTCCGGACATTCCGAACATAAAAAATTATCCAACATAAAAATGGGTCGCTCTTCTTTGATGAATTCTTCCATGTCCGCTATATTATAACAACGCATACCATCGGTCTTACGGATACGAATATCCATCTTTGATATACACGCATGCGCTTATATACCCCCAAAATCAGAACAACGGGCCCTCTGGTAGAGAATATGGGACTAGAAATATCTGTAACATGACCCAGAGATGCCATATATTAACTAGATTGGTGTATTGGTTTACCTTTAATTCATCTCTGTATATGGTTCCTATCAAAGTATATCCCAACAGGGCCAGTGCCCCGCTTGTCCAGTGCCACCATTCCATCGTATTCCAGTAAAAGTAAGAATACAATATCAATATGGCGACGGCCACCGCACGATCACCCCATATGGTAAATAAATTACTCCATGCAAAGCCCTGATTTCCGCTGGATAAGAAAAACATTAATACCCATAGGGTACACACTGTAACTCTACCCCATTCTGTGGTCATGTTAACAAAGCTAACCGAAAATCCGAAGAAACATAAACATAGGTTTAAAAATATAATAGAATACAATGGGTACGAGTTTTTTCGAAATTCCTCCATATCAAAACGACATGGAACTATTTATAGTTAGATTACACAATGTACAAAATGTTTTTCATAATACCTGCTATTTACCCGCTGAACGCTATTACGGGCGTAAAATACTTGGGCCTATTCCCCTGTTAGCTCATTTAGAGACAGGGCCTTGATTTGAAAAACTTTTTTTATTTATTTAATTTATTCATAATATACTAATAAGTACATGAATATCCTATATAAATAACATGAATATAGCATGAACCCTAATTAAATTAAATAAAATATGTTTTGGTTTTAGGGGTGCCCTCTCTAAAATTGTTAGCAGGCAAATAGGCCCAAAAAATTTAGTATGAATACAGCGTTAGACTGCCATTTTGGCCTTGAGTGCTTCATGGCATCGATAATTTTCAACCTTAACCTCCGATCGTTTTAGCTTCCACAGACCATCTTTTTCCCTGTTTATAGTAAGGGTCGGTGGCACATGTGGAACTCGCTGAGCCTGTATGGCTGCTACACCGGCGTGCTCCTCGTACAAATGTGCATCCCCGATAACAATATGAAGCATGCCTACTTTACGGTCTGTTTCGTGTGCTATCAAATGGGTTAATAAAGCAGTGGAAGCAATGTTAAAGGGTAGACCAAGGAAGACATCCGCACTTCGCTGGTACATCTGGCAGCTTAGTTTGTTCTCAGAGTCTACGTAAAACTGATAGGAGACATGGCAGGGTGGTAGTGCCATCTCATGCTGCTGTTGTGGATTCCATGCACTTAGTAGTATACGTCTACTACCGGGATCATGTCGGATCAATTCAATGATACGTTTGATCTGATCCTGACCCTTCCCCGTATAGTCAGCATTACAACCTGTATAGGGAGCCCCAAAATGTCTCCATTGAAACCCATACACTGGTCCAGCGTCATACCCACGGTCCGCTGTATTCCCATCCCATATATGCACCTTCTTGTCCCTTAACTCTTGTACATTGGTGCTACCACGAAGAAACCATGCCAACTCCTCCACAATACCCTTAAAAAACATTTTTTTAGTGGTGAGAAGCGGAAAGTATTGAGAAAGATCGAAGCTTAGTTTATGACCAAAGGAAGAATAGACTGTACCGGATCTGGTTTCCCGCCGTTCGCCTTTAGTCAGTAAAGTATGAAGTAGATTTAGATACTGGTTTTCCATTTATAAAATTATATTAGATATTTATACAACACTTACAATTTCATGGTCGCATTGTTTCATGAATGAGTTCTCTCCCTCACGTACCTTACGGACCCCGGCATAAATATTGGTTCCCCAGTGTCCGGTGTTTAGTTGAGTCAGTTTCATTTCACCGACATCAGATGGTTTAGCCACCGAACCATCCGCTTTAAACTTGGTGTATTGCATACCGCGGAAGCATACGGTATTGAAGCGTTGGACGCGTTGGATGTATTCGTCATTGAGGTTGTTACGGTACGGCTCCAACAATTGCAATGACATTTGTTCGTATGCGTTGCCAGAACCTTGGTAGTGTTCAACATATGCATTTTCGTCGTTGAAGATGTCGTATACCGATTGCTGGAATCGTCCGGTAATGTCCAATACATCACTGTCTGGTTCACCACCATTACTCGTAACACAAATCAAAGATGGACCGCCGCCTTTACCCAAAGTGCCTTCGGATACGGCATCTTTCAATTCATCCTTGGTAAAGTAGCGAGTTCCTTCCCCGCCAATATATCCCTGTGAAAATACGTCCTCAATGATGATATAATTCTTGGGGCGTTTCACCACGCTCTTGCTGTAGAAGGTGTAATGGCCAACATGAACTTTGCGCAGAATATCATCTGAAAGCATAAAGTCGTGGTGGCCGTGATATGTTGCGCCTAATTCACTGCCTCCCTTCGCCAAGATCGCGGAGGCCATGCGGTACGTTTGGAATGGACGGAAGAGAATGAAACCATCGCCCGGGCTTGTACCGATATCGTCTTTCTTTTGGGTTCCGTTGCCTGTAGTTCCTTCAGAACCATCTCCGAAGATTTTATCCTTTGTGGCATCACCGGTGTTCGCACTGGGTTGACTCACCCTCACAAACTTATCGGAATCGGCGGAATAGATGGCGATTTCACCACCCTTTGGAAGATAGAAGTATTCACCGCACTGGCGTTCGCGAATCAAAAGATCCACCGGTTCGGAGGTAAACTCGACATCGAAAGATTGCGCCTCAAAAACTGGGAGACCCCTAAAGGTCTGGACTTTATCGCCTCCACTGCGGTTGCTCAAAGCTTCTGGACCGCGTTCCCTGTAGCTCAAGGCATCACCGGAGACCATATTAATATAGATCCCCATCTTATCAGGAAATACCCATAAATTTGGTACCACTCCTTCGCGTTTTAATTCGTGCTTCAGTTCTGCATCGAGCAGGTAGAGTCCGTCCCGTGATTTCTGGACAATGGCCCAACGTTTCCTTTCTTCGCGAAAAAGATCGTTACGGCGAGCAACTTGTCTTCCAAATTTACGTCTCCACTCACGGTAATATGACTTACCACCTAGCAAAGCATGAATAACACCGAAATAGCATGTAGTGTGTACAGCATCGGTAATTTGTTGCAAGTTCAGGGCAAAATGGCGTTTTCCACGCTCTGTCTTATAGAACCCGTGTTCTATGATGAATGCGAGACCCCTACGGAGCAAATTATCACTGTGCTTCTCAGATTCTTGCGTAACGAAGCGCGGCAAACCTTGATGGGGCTCCAAATCTGCTAGAGTACGGTTAAAACTAAAAATTTCCCATGCTACATGCAAATCATCGGTGAATTCCCAAGGGAGAAGAGACCGTGTGTAGAATTCGTCCTCTTTGCGGATCATAAAGTCTAGGGTTTCCTCTAGGTACTTGTTTTTTCCCACATAGGCACGGGGCAGGTTGTATGTCTCATGGCTTAATTGATCGTCTGCCCTTAGAGCTTCGTGATGGCCACCGATCGGGCCAAAAAAGTTAGTTATAGGGTGAGCATTTTCACCGGTAGTTAGGGTGCCAAGAGCGGCGTCGGTTGAGGCGCTTGCGCCGGTTACTGCTGAGGATGCTCGATTAGATGACATTTTATATGATAATATACGATCCCTATATATACTACGTTTTTCTTTTTGCGTTTTGGTAAGTGCCGGCGTAGCACGGATTTTAGGGCATTTGTATATATAAATGAAGTGATATAAATATAAAATGGGAGCTTTCGTGTCATTGTTTTCCGATTGGATTTATGGAAACCACGAAGCCTCTATTCTCATTCTTGGTTTGGATGCATCGGGTAAAACCACCATTATGAACCGTTTAAAATACGGAGATAATATGGTTACTGTACCCACAATAGGATTCAATTGCGAAAAGATACAATATGGATCTTTAACGTTTGTTGGTTGGGACATAGGAGGGCAGAATAGGATCCGGAGACTTTGGCACAACTACTTTGAGAATGCGGATGCGGTTGTATTTGTAATCGATAGTAGTGATAGAGAAAGATTTCCCGAAGTAAAAGAAGAATTAATAAAATTAACAGAGCATAGTTATCTAAAAGATTGCGCATTTTTAATATTTGCAAACAAGCAAGATCTCCCCAATGCGGCTTCAACAGAGGAACTGTCACGTAAGTTGGGTATTCACCCTATGATGCGAGGGTTTGATTCATGGAAAGTATGTGAGTCTACGGCTACTACAGGTAACGGCATCGATAAAGGATTCTCGTGGTTGGCCTCTCAAGTTTAAAATTTTAATTGTTTAAATTGTTTCATGGGTGCAAACTCGTCAGAGTAGGCTTTAAGTTTGTCGTCACGTGTAGCTTCACCCAAGGCAACGAATAGATCCAAATACGAATTATCTTCGTCTATGTCTTCAATTGGTTTGGTCCATGACATTGCCTTTAAAAACAGACCTTTAAATTCTTCACCGGTATCACCAAAAAGAGACATCGCCATGCTAAGATATTCCGGATCTACCAACTCGGATACGTCATTCATATAAACAGTGTATAATTTTTCAATAGTTGCTATTTGTATTTTTCGAATCGTTTTAATCTGCTCTATATGCTCATCTAGTGCTTCTTTAGCTTTGTTCAATTGATCACCTTTATCTCTCTTTTTATAAAGTCGTTCTATAATATTATAATGCGATTGAAATTGACAGAAAAATTTAGAGAATGATTCCATGTCATTTCCCTTGATCTTTTCAATTTTTGCGTTTATTTCTTCAAACTCCTCCGGTACACCGCTAAAAAACCCCGTGGAAACCCCCAAAAACTTCGCTGATTCTTGTAACATGGCGTTTTCCAAAAAAGAAAATTGAACCGCATGAATGGCACTAATTTCATTCACCACGCAATTCTGAACTTCCATTGCAACGGCACGTAGGATATTATTTTTACGTTCCGTGTCTTTTCGAATAGGTGGTTTCACCAATGGTATAGAATAATTCATCCTTTCTTTTCCATTTCCAATATGATATGACGGCTGATACACTTTTATCGCGTCCTTCGAGATGTCAAATTTATAATCCGGAATCTTACATGTCGGATCTCTATTTCCTCGTTGAAACCGGAATCTATTTTTCGTATTCAAGTTGGTTTTTATCTTACCCGTAAGATACTTCAAAGTCGCATTTAATGTTTTTTTGCAATCTTTAACGTTCTGGCATTCTAGAATAGCATCTATTTTACCAACCAGCTCTCCAGTGCATTCGTCGGATGATCCACAGAATTCATCTATTTCGGTCTTCAAATCCTTTAAGTCATTCTTAGCTGTTTTGGAGTCAATGCATTCATTTATCCTTACAGCGTACAATTGCCACTGAACGATGTCTTCCCTCGTTTGTTGCCTGTGATTGTAGTAAGCTTTCCCATAATAAGCTAGACCACCAGAAACCATTAAGCCCAATACCACTAGGGTTCCCGGAAGTGCCCAGTCTATAAATACCCAAAACCCAGCTATGAAAAAATTTATACTGGTAATAATGGCCAGCGCTCCAACCGCGACAGCGGCAAGATTAAATTCTTTTAACTTCGAAATAACACTGGATATGCTACTTCTACCAGTATATGTTTTAATAGATATGTTTTTTGTCTTTACTGCTTCAACCTTTGCTTTAACCTTTACCTTTTTATAAGGTACACATTTTCCGGTTTTTTTATCACGTCTCGATCCATTTGGACAACGTTTCTGTTTTTTCGACGAAACAATAGATGCCATTTTACAACATAGATAAATAATATATAGACATAAAAATTACATATAGCCAAACCAAGTTACAAATCTTTTTCGAGGTTCCTCCTTATCCCGTTCTATTAATTCCTTTTCTTCTTTTTCCGCCATGATATGTGGGGGAACAATGTGATTAACAATGCTTCTTTTAGCCAATTTTTGAACAATGATTCTTAACATTTACAGTGGTATAAAAGCATATTTATATTACTAAAATGGACTTCTTTCTAATATTTATCTTCTTTATTTTGTTTGTTCTATTTGATTGTTGCCTATCCGATTAGAGTCGTTTGGATGTGATATAGTAATTCATTGTATCCGTCCGTGCTCATATTATCAATATAGTGAATACCGTTTCCTTTGGTACCCGGTGGATTTCTGACCCCCACAACAAAAATATAAGGAAGTTTACGCAGTTGTTTGTACATGATTTTCCAATATTCGGTGACGCGCTCTTTAGTCTCTGGTCGTTTGGTGTCAAACATTAATATAACCGCGTCTGCTTCCAAGCTCTTTAACTTAAAATGATACTTTATATGTGGCGGTATATCCCAACAAGTTACCAGCATATCTCCTATTTTAACTTCCCTGTGGATTTCTATATTCTTTGTAGGTTGATAAAACATGGTGTAGTACCCTCTGGTCAAGCGGGTGATAAATGATGTTTTACCCACCTTCTTGTCACCAATGATAAGTATTTTTATGTTTTTATGGGTAGATTTAGATTCTTCCTCGTCCGAATCATCCGATAAATAGGTTTTACGCATTTATATGTTATAGAGATATATTTATACTACGCCATTAAGATATTTACGAACAACATCCATCCCAATACCATCTTGGCTCCAAGTGATAGAGTAACGAATACCATTTCCTTGTATAAAGGATTGCATCTATCGTCTTTTCGTAAACTTGGACACCATACACTATCGGTTTCCCTCTCAAAACATTTGCAACAACCTTCTCCACACCAACGTGGACATACCCAAAACCAGTTAATCTTAAAATTCATCCACTTTGTGATACACATCAATTCTACCAACTGAACCATCCCAAAGGATGCATACAGAAGAAACAGAAGCAATACTATCAGATACACAAAATCTGGAGGTGATACACCGTCCACTGCTTCAGCCGATGCGACAAATGCTCTTGTAATGCACCAATAGGCGGAACAGAAAGTCAACCAACCATTAAGATGGTTGATCCATTTCATGTTGATGTCATCGATATATTCTACCACTAGACCACACAACTGACAAGAGGCTGTCAGAACAGCGATACAAAACAATAGATGTATGTCAATGATACCATTGATCAAAGCAATGATCATGAGCATGATGGATGCACTAATACTATATTCAATGAAACGAAGTGGGTTCCGTCCTTCACGAATCATATCTGAGTATCGATATCCTAAACACCCTTTTTTACAACAGTCTGTTAGTGCCGCCAGCAACTGGAACGCAAAGGAAAGAAGATGAAATGAAATGATCATCCATCCATAATCCAAAGCACATGGGTCCCCGTCGCAATCAAAGGTGTTTTGAACCGGACCAATACAGAATTTTCCATTGTTCGCTGTCTCTAACTCTCTGGCAGTTTTAGAACATGTGCCATTGCTACGTTTCCATTCCAATACATTTTCCGTATAGGTGATACCCAATGAATCACGGTTTGCGTAAATTGCCATCATAACAATAGAGTTGGTTAGATGGCCCAATATAGCTATCCAGTTGATCCAAAAGTATCCGGGGTTGCTACAACTCCAGAATGCTTTGAATAATTCCCAACATCCTTCTTTCTCATCTGTAGAAGCGACCGCACCATTTTCAGGACCAACATTTGGTGGATCAACAGAATAAGGTCCCCTCCTTGTAGGAGAAGAAAATCGTATTTTTGAAAATTGAATTCTACGAGTACGCCCAGTTGCCATTTAAAATAAATGTTTTTAAGTATATATAGTACATTGTCGCTCAATAAATGGTTGAAACTGTGAAACCTTACATTGATCACCTCCGACCACCGGGTGTAGCATTTATGTCTATTAAGGATTACAATGCAAAATTCGATGCGAATATTAAAGCAAACGCAGATTTAGAAAATGATGTTAAAAAGGCTAGGAAAGAGATGGGCCCAAACGACTTTTTAGTTCAATCCTTCGGACTCAAACGGCAGAGAACGCTTCCAAAGAATATTAAAATAGTTACGGTTGAAAAGGTAGAAAAATCACTCGATGATATGTTGGCGGAAGATGTAGAAGAAGAATACGAAGAAGAATGCGACGATTGTGGAAAAAACAAAAAACAGTGTCAAGGACACGAATTCCAACAAAAATTGGATGCCATGTCAATCGAAGACGCACAAACACTTAATCACCTCGTGGCATTTAAATCCGACTGTTCAAACATCAAAGAGCGCCTAATGAAGGGAAAGGCTCGATACATCGACAGTTTAAAAGCATATGTAAACGGAGACAACTCTGCCGAAATAAGGATGTACGACGGCAACAAGATCAAAGTGTCGGAGCTCCACCCTAATAAGGAGAGCCTCAAAAATATGTTTTCAAGCTTTCCCGCTGGACCACATATTATTGCGTGTGATTAAGTCTTAATTATATATAAATATAATATGCATATTTACAAATGAATTTAGTATACCAGTCTCTATTTCCAGCCAGTTTATTACCTTGGTTCATATTATGTCTATCTTATTTAGTGAAGGGTTATATATCTCTGTTCTTGGTATTGACTATACACATATGTACACAGGCGACGGTTATACTACACCTTCCCGGATTAAAAATGAGCATGGTGGAATGGAATAGAATTTTACATTTGCAACGACTTGCCCTTTGGATTACGTATGCCTTTAGAAACCAGTGGAATCAACATTTTATATCCCTCTTCCTGTTTTCAGTAATAGGGTTAAACAAGATTATTGTAAAAAAATATGGTGAAAAGGTAATGAATTTAAGCCTCCATGCGTTGTTTGTCTTGACATTCTGTTCCACCGCCAGACCATTCCAACTTATACTGGCATTCGCATGCATGGCAGCCTTTTATTATATGAAACTCCCACTAAAGGTACAATGGGACATGCACGATAGAATGCGGCAATACTTCTTGGTTCGAATTGCGTACAACTACTTATTTTCTGTAGTTGAATGGTCAGTCAGTGGGCTGAATTTCACTTCTTTATTTGTAATGGTGTTTGTGTCTGTAGTTTTCAATGCATGTGTGTTCTTCAATACTCCCAAACAGGAGAATGAACCAAAAGATGAATGGTATGTACCCAAATCATTACCAGAAGATTACCCATACCCCCTAAATATTAAGGATGCCATCGAACGTTGCAACATCGCGAAAAAACTATTTAAGTCCCACGAGTTATAATATATGGGTGCCTATTGGTCCAGCGATTTTTACATTTATTCTCGTCAGAAAGAGGATGATAAGTACCAACTAAAAGAAGAACTAAAAGAAGGGAATCCAATGTCCCGATTTAAACACGAAGTATATGCTTACACGTTGAATAAAAACTACAAGGATGATAAGTCCCTGTATCTATACTGTGGTTACTCTAGGGTGGCAAAAGCAATTATCGAAGGTGACGATGTACAATACCTTGTAATCACTTTCTGTTCAGAAGAAGCTGCCAGTGAGTGGGATAAGTGTCAGGAACAAATGGACAAGGTGTATGTAGATGTTATATGGTTGGAACGACCATTTTTAAACAGTTGGGTGTATCATGTGGAAGAGAATTTTCTTGTGAGGAAATACCAGAACTATAAGATGGATATGAAAAAATAGTATAAATAACACCGCTATATAAGTAAATGGAAATATGGATACCGGTAGATGTACAGCCTTTGCAAGTCAGAGAAGAGCTACAAAAATGGCTGGATAAATACAGCTTCCATGCTTACAAGAGTATCATACAAGATCGAATCAATTCCAGATACCCCCGCTTTAGTATACCCAAAGCGTTGTACATAATGAACTTGGAATCACGACAAGTGTTGGACATC
>Ga0209307_1002074_pt1 | contig 12213 bp, 5 predicted proteins | sample COGITO_mtgs_1105_FD_185519 | JGI IMG/M metagenome (GOLD analysis project Ga0209307, IMG submission 185519) | Pelagic marine microbial communities from North Sea - COGITO_mtgs_110530 (SPAdes) (version 2) | ecosystem: Environmental > Aquatic > Marine > Epipelagic ...
AAATAGACGTAATTTCTATGCAAATGGGCGCTCTTTTAACTTAAATATGCTTATTTTCAAATTTGCACAAAAAAAGCTTATATTTTATGAAATTTTAACCAAATTAAATTTCATAAAACATTTTTTTGCTTACTTAAGTTACATTTCAGGGATTATAAAATACAATGTTCTATAGTTTAAAATATAGGCTCTAAGAGCCTAAACATCATATAAAAAATTAAATTGAAATATGCAGCAACAAGAAAGACTGGCAGAATTTAAAAAATCGGTTCAAAATAAATTCAATATTTATAATAGCTTATTTTTAAACCTACCGTACCGTAATATCGAGAACGTAGGAATGTTGATACCGTTACTAATGGATCAATCTCAAAAAGGACTAAAGGCCGGTCTAAATCCTAAAGAAATTATTGAAGCTTTTTTTGAGAATTTTGCGGATTTAGATTCGGAAGAAGAGCGGATAGATTTCATGTTTCGTATTATTCAATACGTAGAGCGGCAAGTAGTATTGTATGATAGTGTAGAAGATGCTGCCTTTCCAAAATTACACAAGCACAGCAGCTCTTTATCTCTAAAAGATTATTTTCAGCTAGTAGCAAAAAATGGGTCTTGGGATAGTATTTCAGAAAAACTAAATAATTTTAGTGCAAGAATTGTTTTAACAGCACACCCAACACAATTTTATACTCCTGCTGTTTTAGATATTATTTCTAATTTAAGAAGTTTAATTCTAGAAGATAATATAGATGAGATAGATGTAGCATTACAGCAATTAGGTCTTACCTCTTTAGTAAACGTTAAGAAGCCAACTCCGCTAGATGAGGCTAAGAATATAATTTATACGTTGCGTCATGTATATTATGATGCTATTGGGGATATGTATGCGCATATTAAAGGCAGCGTAGATAATCAAGATTTTAATAACCATAATATAGTAAAGCTTGGTTTTTGGCCAGGTGGCGATAGAGATGGGAATCCGTTTGTAACTGCTGCCATTACAAAAGATGTGATGAATGAGTTGCGTATAACATTGATGAAATGTTATTATAATGAATTAAAAGGCCTACAACACAAACTTACATTTAAAGAGGTGCAAGATCCTATGGATCAACTTAAGAATACCTTATACAATGCTATGTTTGATGCTTCTAAGAATGTGGCATTTGAAGATATTATTACACCACTATTAACTATACGTGAATCTCTTACTACCAAATATCATAACCTGTATTTAAAAGAATTAGATACATTTATAGATAAAGTAAAAATTTTTAAAACCCACTTTGCCACTATAGATATTAGGCAAGACCATAGCATGCACGTTAAGGTAATGAATGCTGTTTTAACGAAGCACGGTTTTATAAAAGAAGATCTTAGTGAGCTTTCTGAGGACCGTTTAATAACTATTTTAACGCAAGAAAAGCTAAATTTAGATATTGCAGATTACGATGAGGATATTGTTAAAGACACTATTAAAAACGTACTTCAACTTTCTTCTATCCAAGATAAAAATGGAGAGGAAGGTTGTAACCGATACATTATAAGTAATTCTGAGGATGTGTTTAGTATCCTTTTTGTTTACGCATTATTTAGATGGTGTGGTTGGGAAGGTAAAGAAATAACCTTTGATATTGTTCCATTATTCGAGACTATGAAGGGAATGGAAAATGCGCAAGCTACCATGCAACAGCTTTTTGCATTAGAAGAGTATAGAACTCATTTAAAAAGTAGAGCAGAAAAGCAAACCATTATGTTAGGGTTTTCTGATGGAACTAAAGATGGAGGTTATTTAAAAGCAAACTGGTCTATATTAAAAACCAAAGAAGCGTTGTCTGAGGTTTGTGATACAAATGGTATAGCCGCAATTTTCTTTGATGGTAGAGGGGGACCACCAGCAAGAGGTGGTGGGAAAACACACCGCTTTTATGCAGCCCAGACAAATAAAGTTGCAAATAATGAAATCCAGCTTACCATTCAAGGGCAAACTATTACCAGTACTTACGGTACAAAAGAGCAATTTATTTATAATAGTGAGCAACTATTAACAGCGGGCTTGTCTAATACAATTTTAGAGAAGGAGATAACAATTTCAGATACTTCCAGAGCACTTATTGAAGAGCTTTCAGACCTAAGCTTTGAAAAGTATGATGCCTTAAAGCATCATGATAAGTTTATGTCTTACTTAGAAAATATGAGTACGCTTAAGTATTACACAAAGGCGAATATTGGAAGTAGACCTGGAAAGCGGGGAAATAAGGCCAAATTAGAATTATCAGATTTAAGAGCTATTTCTTTTGTAGGTTCTTGGAGTCAGCTAAAGCAGAATGTACCAGGGTATTTTGGTATAGGCTCTGCGCTTAAAAAGCTAGAGGACGATGGTAGGTTTGATGAGGTGAAAAAATTGTATGATGATGTTCCGTTCTTTCAAGCATTAATGATGAATAGTATGATGAGCCTTTCTAAATGCTATTTTGAATTAACAAGTTACATGAAAGAGAACGATGAATATGGTGAGTTTTGGCAGTTGCTACATGCCGAATATGAACTTTCTAAAAAAATGTTACTGGCACTTTCTGGCATGAAAATACTTATGGAGAAAGAGGCTATTTCTAGAGAATCTATTAAAATTAGAGAAAATATAGTGCTACCGCTATTGGTGATACAGCAATATGCACTACAAAAAATTGGGGAAAATAACCCACATAAAGAGCTGTATGAAAAAATTGTAACCCGTTCTCTGTATGGTAATATAAACGCAAGTAGAAACTCTGCTTAGTAAATTTGAACTGGGTTCAATGCTTATTAAAGTAGTGAATTAGAATTTTAAATAACCGCAATTGCTAGTTAGCGGTAATTAAGAAAAAAAAGCGAGGGCATTTGCCCTCGCTTTTTTTATCATTTTTTTTAATAAACTATATTCTCACTAAAGTAGAAAAACTCTAAATTTTCTGAAGTAAGACAGTCCCGCTTAGTCTTTCTGTACCGTTTGAAATAAACCCACTTTACTGAATTTTGTAATCGTTGTATAGCTTTATAAATAGCAATAAAAACATAATTGGTAAACAGTAATACTAGAAACAGTTCTTTTACTATGCCTATATAATGGCTAAATTCACGGTCTAAAACAAGAATACATTGAGTGATTTTTTAGACGTATTAAATGATGCACAAAAAGCACCCGTTTTACATAAAGATGGACCGTTGATGGTTATTGCTGGTGCAGGATCTGGCAAAACAAGAGTGCTTACTTATAGAATTGCACACCTTATGGGGCAAGGGGTAGACAGTTTTAATATTCTTGCATTAACCTTTACCAATAAGGCAGCTAAAGAAATGAAGAAGCGTATTGCCGAGATGGTAGGTACCTCCGAAGCTAAGAATCTTTGGATGGGAACATTCCATTCCGTTTTTGCAAAGCTATTGCGTTTTGATGGGGATAAACTAGGTTTTCCAACAAACTTTACTATTTACGATACACAAGATTCTCAAAGGCTCATCTCCTCCATTATAAAGGAGATGGGGTTGGATAAAGATATTTATAAGTACAAGCAAATTCAAAATAGAATTTCCTCTTTCAAAAATAGCCTTATTACCACCAAGGCCTACTTTAACAATCCAGAGCTTATGGAGGTAGATGCCATGGCTAAAAGACCGAGAGTAGGGGATATTTATCAAAATTATGTAGACCGATGTTTTAAAGCAGGAGCTATGGATTTTGATGATTTATTATTGCGGACTAACGAGTTGCTAACACGTTTCCCAGAGGTGCTCATGAAGTACCAAAATAGGTTTCGGTATATTCTAGTAGATGAGTACCAAGATACCAACCACTCTCAATACTTAATTGTAAAAGCATTAGCAGACCGTTTTCAGAATATATGTGTAGTGGGCGATGATGCCCAGAGTATTTATTCCTTTAGAGGAGCAAATATTAGCAATATTTTAAATTTTCAGCGCGATTATGATAATGTAGGAATGTACCGTTTAGAGCAAAATTATCGATCTACAAAAAATATAGTAAACGCTGCAAACTCAATCATCGCCAAAAATAAAGATCAGTTAGAAAAAGTAGTTTGGACAGCAAATGACGATGGTGCTGCTATTAAAATTCATAGGAGCGTTACAGATGCAGAGGAAGGGCGTTATGTAGCCGGTTCTATTTGGGATCATAAAATGAATGACCAACTCCGTAACGGTCAGTTTGCAGTATTATACCGTACTAACTCCCAATCTAGAGCTATAGAAGACGGACTAAGAAAACGTGATATCCCTTATCGCATATACGGGGGCTTGTCTTTTTATCAACGGAAAGAAATAAAAGACGTGTTGTCTTATTTACGTCTTATAATAAATCCAAAGGACGAAGAAGCGCTAAAGCGAGTAATTAATTTCCCAGGTAGGGGTATCGGGCAGACTACGGTAGATAGGTTGATTGTAGCGGCAAACCACTATAACAAATCTATTTTTGAAGTGATGGAAAACATTGCTAGAATAGACCTAAAGATAAACGCAGGTACAAAACGGAAGTTAGAAGATTTTGTAACCATGATTAAAAGTTTTCAGGTAATGAACGAGAAGGCTACTGCTTTTGAATTATCTGAACATGTAGCAAAAACAACTGGCTTATTACTAGAGTTTAAAAAGGACGGTACTCCAGAAGGGATTGCTAAAATAGAAAATATAGAAGAACTCTTAAATGGAATAAAGGATTTTGTAGAAGGGCAGGTAGAGGTTGTAGATGCTACAGGAAGTTTAAATGAATTTTTAGAAGATGTAGCACTAGCAACAGATTTAGATAAAGATACAGGTGATGATGACCGGGTTGCGCTAATGACCATACACTTAGCCAAAGGCTTAGAGTTTCCTTACGTATATATCGTAGGGATGGAAGAAGATTTATTCCCCTCTGGCATGAGTATGAGCACCCGGAGCGAATTGGAGGAAGAACGGAGGTTGTTTTATGTGGCGCTCACAAGAGCAGAAAAGCAGGCCTACCTTACATATACTCAAAATAGATACCGTTGGGGTAAGCTTATAGATGCGGAGCCAAGTAGATTTTTAGAGGAGATAGATGAAAAATATGTAGAGAATCTTACGCCATTGGATGGGGGCTACCGTTACAAATCTCTTATAGATGTAGATATATTTGGCGAGGTAGATAAAAGTACGCTCAGACAAAATAAACCGCAGAAAGGCACGCCGCCAATTATTGGGCAACCAAACGCAAATCAATTAAAAAAGTTACGAAAAATTAAGCCAGAGTTAGCAAGACCTGTAGGCAATACGAATCAAATAGATCCCAACCTAAAAGAAGGTTCACGCATTAACCACACACGCTTTGGCCGGGGAGACGTGCTAAAAATAGATGGGGTAGGTAATGATAGAAAGGCAGAAATTAAATTTGATAATGGGGATGTAAAAAAGTTGCTGCTGCGCTTTGCGAAATTAGAAGTGGTTTCTTAAATGAACAAATATTACTCTTTGAATTCACTTTTAATATTAAAATAGGCAACTTTACTTATCTTAAATAATACTATTCTTTCAACAATGCTATTGGTAGCTAGGCTAATATTTTTTTGATGGTGATTTTGTTTTCAGCTTTATTTAACCTGCGCATTAGATTTAATTCAGGACACTTTTAGAAATCAATACACAAATCTTTTAGAAATAGGTAAGAAATCTTGAGAGATTTCGTGGTCAGTATTGTTTGGCTATATAGTTATTAGAACTTAGGTGATATAACATTTAAAATAACGATGTAGATTAATCTAATATTTTAACCATATATCCAACAATGTTATTCATATTTAATCTAAATAAACTTGCAAAGATGTAAACTGCAACTTAAATTTGCTACTCTATTTAAAATGAGTCTTAATAAAAGTAAGGGTGATATGAGAAAGAAAGTATTTGCATTAGGGGCTATGGTAGGGTTTTTTTTCACTTCATGTGATTTAGCGGATGATGATACAATAGCAGCAAATTGTATAGATGGTATAAAGAATGGAATAGAAACAGGTGTGGATTGTGGTGGAAGCTGTACACCATGCGCAAGTACAGTAGTTGCTCCTGCAACCTATGTATTTACAAGAGATGGTAATAATACTGTTAGTTTTAGTGGGCAGACTACAAGGTTAAAAATGGGAGATGAAATACTTTCTGCTTTTAAAGATACAGACGCTACGGAGCAAGAAATAAAAGCAATGTATGCCCATATAGAAGGCGCAGCAGATTTTACAGATGCAGAATTAAATGCATCTAATAAAAGTGTGAAAAGTAAAACAGCAGCTTCTACTGATTATTTTTCTACAAATGCAACAGATCAGGCGTTGATAAGAGCAGATTTTGATGGTTGGATTACTGCACAGGTAGAGGAAGTTTTTCCTAACTGGAATACGGTAGCCGTAGCAGGCACGCCAGGGCAAATTGCAGACGGTGCTTCTACAAGGTACATAAATGGAAAAGGTTTAGAATACGACCAACTATTTAATAAAGGGCTTATTGGTGCTTTCACGGTAGATCAAATTTTAAATAATTATCTGAGTCCTGCTGTTTTAGATGAAGCAGATAATAGAGCGAATAATGATGCGAGTACTCCAATCATTGGCGAGTCCTATACAACTATGGAGCATAAGTGGGATGAAGCCTATGGATATGCATACGGTTTAAACGAAGACCCAGCAGATCCTAATGTAGATTTAGGAGCAGATAGTTTCCTAAATAAATATATTGGCAGGGTAGCTGGTGATGATGATTTCAATACCATTGCTTTGGAAATTTTTGAAGCTTTTAAATTAGGAAGAGCAGCTATTGTTGCCAAAGATTATACACTTAGAGATATTCAGGCAAATATTATCAAAGAAAGAATTTCTGAGGTAATAGGTATTAGAGCCGTCTATTATTTACAGCAAGGCAAAAATTTGTTAAACCAAGATGTGCCAAATTATGGTGCGGCTTTTCATGATTTCTCAGAAGGTTATGGTTTTATTTATAGCCTACAATTTACTAGAAAACCAAATAGTGATGCTCCTTATTTTACTAAAACAGAAGTTGATGCATTCTTAGTAGATTTATTAGATGACGGTGCAAACGGATTATGGGATGTGGCACCAGCAACATTGGAATCTATGGCTATAGATATTGCAGCGCGTTTTAATTTTACATTGGCGGCAGCATCAGAATAAATAAATGTTAATGTTTATTAAAAAGTGCCTTAAACTTAAACAGAATTAATCGCTTTTTTATAGTTTTGTCTTAATTAGAATAAATAAAAATAACGAAATGAAAAAGGTACTCTTAGGGTTTGTTTTTCTGTCATTTTTAGCGGCATGTACTTCAGAAGGAGAGGGCGATCAGCCTACTACAATCATGGTAAATACGAGCGCTTTTGCGAGAGCAGATTTGTTGGCTAATTGGACAGACAATATTATTATACCATCCTATGAATCATTTTCTGTAGCGGTGCAAACATTAAGTGAAGCTTCTATAGCTTTTAAAGCCGATAGAAATGAAGCTAATTTAACTACATTGCGTAGTGCTTGGTTAGCCGCTTACAAATCTTGGCAGCATGTTGCCTTGTTTGAAGTAGGTCCTGCAGAAATAAAAGGACTTCGTTTAAGTGTAAATAGTTTTCCTGCCAACGTAGAGAAGATAATAAGTAATAGTACTTCTGGTGATTACGATCTTAATTTATCTTCTAATAGAAGCGCTAAAGGTTTTCCTGCTTTAGACTACTTGCTTTATGGTGTGGCAGAAACAGATGCTGAAATAGTAACATTTTACGCAGGAACAGAAGGAGTCATTTATACAAACTATATAGAGGCAATTGTAAGTGATATTGCCACTTTGTCTAATCAAGTATTGGCCGATTGGAAACAAGGGTATAATGTTACTTTCAAAAATAATGATGGTGCATCGGCTACCGCATCCGTAGATCGTTTTGTAAATGATTATATTTTTTATTACGAAAAGTTCTTGAGAGCTGGTAAATTGGGAATACCTTTGGGAGTTTTTTCTAATACGACGCTTTCTGGTAATGTAGAGGCTTATTATGAAGGTACTGTTTCTAATGAATTATTTTTAGAAGGCTTAATAGCCATGCAAGACTTTTTTAATGGCGTTCATTTTAATAGTACTGAAAAAGGCGAAAGTTTAGCGTCTTATCTAGATACTTTAAACGAAGTAAAAGAAGGAGACGACTTAGCGAAGATTATTAACAATCAATTTAATACCGCACGCACCTCTGTCACTGCTTTAAATGCTTTCCGTAACGAAATAGAGAACAATGCTATACCATCAAATATGCTAGCTGCATACGATGAGGTGCAGAGAATAGTACCACTTTTAAAAATTGATATGGTATCTGCCATGAGTATTAGTATTGATTTTGTTGATGCCGATGGGGATTAATGAAATCACTAATTAATAATCATATAAAAGCTTCTACAGAGGCCGCTCCTTTGGCGGTCTTTCGTATTTTATTTGGTAGTATGATGCTTTTTAGTATTATACGATTTGCAAGTTATGGGTGGATAGAAAAACTATATATTCAACCTACATTTTTCTTTTCTTATTATGGTTTTAATTGGGTAAAGCCCATAGGAAGTTACACGTATCTCCTTTTCGCAATTTGTGGCATTGCCGCATTTTTTATTGCACTTGGTTATCGGTATAAAATAGCCATTTTGGTATTTTTTCTGAGCTTTACGTATATAGAGCTGATGGATAAAACTACCTATCTTAATCACTATTACTTTGTAAGTATATTGAGTTTTTTACTGTTGTTTTTACCTGCTAATTGTCAATTTTCTATAGACGCCTTTAGGAACCCAAAAAAAGCTTTCCGCTACGTACCCATTTGGACGATTAATAGTATTAAATTATTATTAGGCGTAGTTTATTTTTATGCCGGTTTGGCAAAATTAAATTCAGACTGGTTCTTAAAAGCAATGCCACTAAAAATATGGCTACCCTCAAAATTTGATATTCCTATTATTGGAGATTTATTAAGTGAAGAATGGGTGCATTATGCGTTTAGTTGGTCGGGGGCTATATATGATCTGAGTATTCCATTTTTATTGCTACATAAGAAAACACGTTCGTTTGCATTTCTTATGGTGGTAGTTTTTCATGTACTTACTTTGGTGCTATTTCCCATAGGTATGTTCCCTTGTATCATGATTGTTTCTGCCCTTATTTTCTTTGATGCCAATGTTCATAATAAGATACTTGAGTCTATTGCAAGGGTTCTAAAATTGTCTAGGAGTTCAGTTAATAACAACAATTTTTGGAAGCTGGGTTCTAGATTAAAACAAAAAATAGTTTTTTCTACACTTGGATTATTTTTTATTGGCCAGTTACTAATCCCTTTCAGGTATTTATTATACCCTGGCGAGTTGTTTTGGACAGAAGAGGGCTATCGCTTTTCTTGGCGTGTTATGTTAATGGAGAAATCTGGTTATGCCCAATTTAAAATTGTAGACCAGAAAACAGCACGCTGGTTTTACGTAGATAATTCAGATTTTCTAACGCCATACCAAGAAAAGCAAATGGCTTTTCAGCCAGATTTTATTTTAGCCTATGCACACTTTTTAAAAAGCCATTTTGAAAAAGATGGGCACGCTAACGTACAAGTTTTTGTAGATTGCCGTGTAAGTTTAAACGGCAGGTTAAGTACGGAGTATATAGATCCTAAAGTAGATCTAGGAACGATAAAAGAATCGTTTTCACATAAAAATTGGATAATACCATTTAGAGATGAGATTAAAGGAATTTAGTTATTTCATAGTAGTGCTTTTTACCCTGCCTGTTTTTAGTCAGTTTAGCTTAAAAGGTACAATAACAGATGAAACAGGATTACCCATAATAGATGCGGAAGTATATATAAGAGAGTTAGAACTATTAAAAACAACAACGAGTTCAGGCAATTATTCATTTGAAAGTATCCCTAAAGGAACCTACTCGCTAGTTATATTTAGCTATGAGTATGATGTCCTAGAAAAAAAATTGGTGTTAGAGAATGATCTCAGCCTAAATTTAGCACTAGAAAAACTGCAAGTAGAAGCACTCTCAGAAGTAGTACTCACCCAAAAGCGCGAAGTAGTATTTGCCTTAAAACAGCTTAAAAAGGTAGAAGGCACAGCCATATATGCAGGAAAAAAAACAGAGGTAATTTTACTAGAAGGGATCACCGGAAATTTGGCCGCTAACAACCCTAGGCAAATCTATAGTCAGGTAGTAGGGCTTAATATATACGATAACGGAGATGCTGGCTTACAATTAAATATTGGTGGTAGGGGTTTAGACCCTAACCGGACAGCAAATTTTAATACACGACAGAACGGGTATGATATAAGTGCAGATGTTCTAGGATATCCAGAAAGTTATTACACACCACCGGCAGAGGCTCTAGAAGAAATTCAGGTCATACGTGGGGCAGCATCTTTACAATATGGCACACAGTTTGGCGGCTTGGTTAATTTCAAATTTAAGGAGCCAGAGACTACAAAAAAGATTGCTTGGGTGTCTAGACAAACGGTAGGCTCTTATAATTTAAAAACAAGTTTTAACAGTTTAAGCGGCACTCTAGGGAAGTTTAGTTACTACACATATTTTAATTACAAACAAGGCAGTGGTTTCAGGCCAAACTCTGATTATACCAGTAGAAATTATTTTGCCCATTTGGGATATCAATTTTCAGATAAAACCAAAATTAGTCTAGAAACAACTTTTTTAAATTACTTGGCACAACAACCAGGAGGATTAACAGATGCGCAGTTTATTTTAGATCCCACATTTAGTAATAGAGACCGTAATTGGTTTGATGTAGATTGGAAATTGTATTCACTGCGCCTAGAACATCAGTTTTCATCTAAAACCGATTTTAGTATTAATATTTTTGGTCTAGATGCTTCAAGGAAAGCCTTGGGCTTTAGAACAAATAGGGTATCTCAAGTAGATACTAATGAGGCAAGAGAGCTATTAGTAGATTGTTTTCAAAATTGGGGTGCAGAAGCGCGGATGCTTACTAGGTATAAAATAGGTGGCAAACCAGCTGCTTTATTATTAGGTTCCAAAATATACCGTACAGATAACAACCAACAGCAAGGAGCAGGATCTGCAAATAGTAACGCTGATTTCACTTTTGCAACCGCTCAGTTTCCAGATTTTGAGCGGCAGTCTCAGTTTAATTTTCCTAATAGTAACCTTGCGTTTTTTGGAGAAAATATTTTTAATATCACTCCAAAATTAACAGTAACACCAGGATTTAGATTAGAACATATAAAAACAGAAAGCGAAGGTACCTACCGTGTTATTAATAGAGACAATGCGGATAATGTTATTAGGAATGAGGAAATAGCCGACGATAGGATTTTTGATAGAACCTTTCTCTTACTGGGGGTAGGAGCTACCTATAAGGCAAATCCTTCTGTAGAGTTTTACGGTAATTTTTCGCAAAATTATAGATCGGTCACTTTTAGTGATATCCGAGTAGTAAACCCCTCCTTTCAGGTAGATACAAATATTGAAGATGAAGATGGTTTTACAGCGGATATTGGCATGCGCGGCAGGTTTAAGAATATCTTCTCTTATGATGTAAGTGCATTTGGTCTATTGTATGACAATAGGTTGGGAGAAATTTTAAAAAAAGCTACAAGAACAACTGCCGCTGGCGAGGAGGTAGAAACAGGTAGTTTGGTTCGTTTTAGGGGTAATATTGGCACAGCGTTTATATACGGACTCGAAAGTTTTGCCAACTGGAGTGTAAAAGAGACATTCTTTGCAAATAATGATAAATTAAAGCTTAATTTATTTACAAACCTAGCATTAACAAAATCTGAATATACCACCTCTCAACGAACAAATGTAGCTGGGAACGAGGTAGAGTTTATACCTGTTATAAATCTTAAAACAGGTATAAATTTTGGATATAATAACCTCTTGGGGGGTATTCAATATACCTATCTTTCGGAGCAATTTACAGATGCAACAAATGCTTTACAAGATATAAATGACAATCAACGAGGTATTGAAGGAACAATACCAGGGTATGATATTTTAGATTTTTCGTTGTCTTACGTCTATAAACAATGGAAGTTAGAAGCAGGAATAAATAATGTATTAGACCATAGCTATTTTACAAGAAGAGCCACAGGGTATCCTGGTCCAGGAATTATCCCTTCAGAGCCAAGAACATTTTACACCACATTACAA
>Ga0209307_1002081_pt1 | contig 12188 bp, 11 predicted proteins | sample COGITO_mtgs_1105_FD_185519 | JGI IMG/M metagenome (GOLD analysis project Ga0209307, IMG submission 185519) | Pelagic marine microbial communities from North Sea - COGITO_mtgs_110530 (SPAdes) (version 2) | ecosystem: Environmental > Aquatic > Marine > Epipelagic ...
CTTACCTACTATAAAACAGTCTAAAACCGGATAACCTCCCAAACGCGATAAACCCTGTACCACAAATTCTCCTAACAAAGGATGATAATCATCCATATAATAAGACGTGAAATATTTGAATGTGAATTAGTGACTAGTAAAACTGACCTTTATTATAGTGTACACCTAATTACAACCTAGTATCTTTGTCTTAGTCTTATTAATGACCTTATATAATGATAGAAATTACTTTACCAGACGGCAGTATAAAAGAATTTGAAAATGGCACTACTCCCTTTGATATAGCAACGAGTATTAGCCAAGGCTTAGCCAGAGCCATTATCTCTGCAAAATTTAATGAGCAGGTTGTAGAAACTTCTACGCCTTTGACCAAGAATGGTTCACTAACGCTGTTTACGTGGAATGAAAAAGAAGGGAAAACTGCTTTCTGGCATTCTACCTCCCATATTGTAGCACAGGCAATAGAAGAACTTTACCCAGGGGCAAAGTTAACTATAGGACCTGCTATTGATAATGGCTTTTATTATGATATCGATTTACCAAACAATACGATCTCTGAAAAGGATTTTCCGATAATAGAAAAGAAGGCCATTGAAATAGCTAGAGGAAAACATAATTACCGTATGCGTGCTGTTTCTAAAGCAGACGCTCTTTCATTCTACCAAGCACAGGACAATGAATATAAGGTAGAACTTATTACAAATTTAGAAGATGGTACGATCACCTTCTGTGACCACGATACTTTTACAGACTTATGCCGTGGGGGCCACATCCCTAATACTGGTATTGTAAAGGCAATTAAAATTTTAAGTGTAGCTGGCGCTTACTGGCGTAGTAATGAAAAGAACCCACAGTTGACCAGAGTTTATGGTATTTCATTTCCTAAACAAAAGGAGCTTACAGAATATCTTGCTTTGCTAGAGGAAGCTAAGAAAAGAGATCATAGAAAACTTGGCAAGGAGCTAGAGCTTTTCACTTTCTCACAAAGAGTTGGCCAAGGATTACCGCTATGGCTTCCTAAGGGTGCCGCGCTTAGAGATAGACTTGAGCAATTCTTAAAAAAAGCTCAGAAGAAGGCAGGGTATGAAATGGTAGTAACGCCACACATTGGACAGAAAGAACTGTATGTTACCTCTGGACATTATGCTAAATATGGCGAGGACAGCTTCCAACCTATAAAAACTCCTAAAGAGAATGAAGAGTTTTTACTAAAACCAATGAACTGTCCGCATCATTGTGAGATATATAATGCCAAACCTTTTAGCTATAAAGATTTACCAAAACGTTTTGCAGAATTTGGTACCGTATATAGGTATGAGCAAAGTGGTGAATTACATGGTCTTACTCGCGTTAGAGGTTTTACGCAAGATGATGCACATATTTTCTGCACTCCTGCACAGCTAGATCAAGAATTTAAAGATGTAATTGACCTATCCTTATATGTACTGCAATCTTTAGGCTTTGATAATTATACGGCTCAAGTGTCTGTAAGAGACTTAGAGACGCCTGATAAATACATTGGATCTGTTGAAAATTGGGAGAAAGCGGAAAATGCCATTATTAATGCCGCCAAAGAAAAAGGACTTGATTATGTCATTGAAACTGGAGAAGCCGCATTTTACGGCCCAAAACTAGACTTTATGGTTAAGGACGCCTTAGGAAGAAATTGGCAGCTTGGCACTATACAAGTAGATTACAATCTTCCTGAACGATTTGACCTTACTTATAAAGGTAGCGATAATGAAATGCACAGACCCGTGATGATTCATAGAGCTCCTTTTGGAAGTATGGAGCGTTTTATAGCGCTATTACTTGAACATACAGGCGGTAATTTCCCGCTTTGGCTTACTCCAGAGCAGGCTGTTATATTGCCTGTTAGTGAAAAACATGAAATATATGCTCAAAAAGTTTTAAAATCATTAGAAAATAACGAAATTCGCGCCCACATCGATAATAGAAGTGAAACTATTGGCAAAAAAATAAGAGAGGCTGAATTAAGCAAAGTTCCTTTTATGTTGATAGTTGGAGAAAACGATGAGACAGCAAACACCATTTCTGTAAGAAGGCATGGAGGCGAGGATTTAGGTGCTATTACAGTAACAGATTTTTCAGATATGATTACTAAAGAAATTAATAGCACATTAAAACCATTTTAATAATTAAAATAATTGAGTCATAGCAATACGTAAAAGATTTAGGCCGCAACCTAGAAGGGAAAATAAAAACCCTCATAACATCAATCAGAAAATTCTTGCACCAGAAGTTAGACTTGTGGGCGACAATATTGAAGTTGGTGTGTACCCGATAAGAAAAGCTCTAGATTTATCTGTAGAGTTAGAATTAGATCTAGTTGAGATTTCACCAAAGGCTAATCCGCCTGTGTGTAAAATTATTGACTATAAAAAGTTTCTTTACGAACAAAAGAAGAGAGATAAAGCCATGAAGGCCAAAGCCTCTAAAGTTGTTGTGAAAGAAATTAGATTTGGTCCTAATACCGATGAACATGATTATGACTTTAAGAAGAAGCATGCGGAAAAGTTTCTTAAAGAAGGAGCTAAATTAAAAGCTTATGTTTTCTTTAAAGGAAGATCTATTGTTTATAAGGATCAAGGAGAGATCTTACTATTAAAGCTGGCGTCTGAATTGGAAGAACTTGGAAAAGTTGAGCAAATGCCCAAACTAGAAGGTAAGAGAATGACAATGTTCATTGCTCCCAAAACAAAAAGCAAATAATAAACTATACTGTCAGTAGTATCGTTTATTGGCATACAAAAGATTTTCAGTAGGCCCTTCTCATAGAGGGGCTTACTCATTATAAGTGAGATTAATAATTAAATAGGAGAAAATGCCTAAACAGAAAACAAAGTCTAGTGCTAAAAAGCGATTTAAGCTTACAGGTACTGGTAAGATTAAGAGGAAACACGCTTTCAAAAGCCACATCCTTACGAAGAAATCTAAAAAACGTAAGTTAGCTTTAACACACGCGACGTTGGTGCATAGCCATGACGTAAACAGTATTAAAGAACAACTACGCTTAAAGTAGATTCTATTTAAAAGGTACATTATTAACCATGGAGTTAGGCACGCAAGATTCTAAAGAACGCCTACTACAAAAAAATTAAATTATGCCAAGATCAGTAAATGCCGTTGCTTCAAGAGCACGTAGAAAAAAAGTAATGAAGCAAGCCAAAGGATACTTTGGTCGTCGTAAAAATGTTTGGACTGTTGCAAAGAATGCAGTTGAAAAAGCAATGCTTTATGCCTACAGAGATCGTAGAAATAAAAAGAGAACTTTCCGCGCATTGTGGATAACTCGTATTAATGCTGGTGCAAGATTACATGGATTATCTTACTCTCAATTTATGGGTAAATTAAAATTAAACCGTGTAGAACTTAACAGAAAAGTTTTGGCTGATTTAGCAATGAATCACCCCGAAGCTTTCAAAGCTGTCGTAGCACAAGTAAAATAGTAAATAACTAGCTCAATTATAAAAAAATCCAACCCTAAAAGGTTGGATTTTTTGTTTGATATACTTCCCCGCTTTCCTATATACGCTTTAATTCTATTAACTGTTAGTAACTGAAAGTGCTATTGTACTGTTTGAAGAATCTTTGTAGCCCATCTCAAATATGCCGATGAAGGTATAAAATCACTGGTTAGACTTTGTATTATATCTTTTAGAGAAAATTGATATAACAGCAAATGAGGACACACCTACCCTAACCTCCACACTTTGGCAATAGATACTATCGTGTAGCTTATTCTAGCCTTATTTATTGGTTAAAATAGCTTCGTTTATCTTCTTCACGAGCGCTGGCCCTTCATATACGAAACCCGTCCATAACTGTATTAGTACTGCACCAGCCGCTAATTTCTCTAAGGCGTCTTCTGGAGAATGTATACCCCCTACCCCTATAATGGGAAAGGACTTTTTACTCTTCTCAGATAAGAACCTAATTACCTCTGTACTTCTATCTTTTAAAGGTTTGCCACTTAGTCCCCCTTTTTCTTCTAACAGTGTCTTGCTAGAATTAAGATTATCTCTGTTTATTGTAGTATTCGTGGCTATTACTCCATCTATCTTAGTGGTATCTACAATAGTTATAATATCTAACAACTGATCGTTTGAAAGGTCTGGTGCTATCTTTAAAAGTATAGGTTTTCTACCGATATTTTTACTAGTAGCCTGTAGCTCATTTTCTAATTGCAATTCGTTTAATAAAGCGGTGAGCGGTTCTTTATCTTGTAGTGCTCTTAAGCCTGGGGTGTTAGGGGAGCTTACATTAACCACGAAATAATCTACATGATCAAACAACGCATTAAAACAAATTTTATAATCTACTACGGCATCTGAATTAGGTGTGTGCTTATTCTTTCCAATGTTACCTCCTACAAGCACCCTATGTTCTTTCTTTAGGTTTTTCACAGCTTCTAGAACACCATCATTATTAAAACCCATTCGGTTTACGATGGCCTCATCCTTTTTCAATCGGAAAAGACGCGTTTTAGGGTTTCCTTCTTGTGGTTTAGGTGTTAATGTTCCAATTTCTATAAACCCGAAACCAAAATCTGATAGCTCATTAAACAATACAGCATTCTTATCGAAACCCGCAGCTAACCCAACTGGGTTTTTAAATTTGAGCCCAAATACCTCTCTTTCCAACCGTGTATCATCAAGACTGTACATTTTTTTTATGGCAATAGAAAACCCACAGCTCCCCAAAAGTTCAATCATTTTAAAGGAAAAATGATGTACCTGTTCGGCATCAAACAAAAAAAGAAGAGGGCGTATTATACGTTTGTACATTATCTATAATTTAATGTAAAAATACAAACTGTTCCTTTTATTATAGCGTTACTAGATGGTTAGTTCTAGCGTTTTGTAGTGTGATTTCATCTTCCAAGTTGTCTTTGTTATTATTTCCTACGCACTTAGATCTAATTAATTACCTACAATTAAAGGATGGCTTTTACATAAATTGATAATATACATCTCTACTTCACATTTAGATTGCCATATAGAGCACCATGAATTTTAAAATAAACTACAAGTAATGCCAAGATACCTTGTGTAATCATGCTTCTAGTGTTGACTATATTGTATCCATTTATATTCTGTATCAATACTAAATACCTATTTGTAACTGGCAACTTTTACAATCTCTCTTTTCATACGTACCCTAATTATTAATACAGTATGAAAAAGGATTAAGATATTTTACGCACCATTAAACTTTTAAATGAGCTTGAAAATATTACCGTTTATCAAGGCACCTACCCCTACTACTCAATTAAAGAATATTTTAAGCTTATTTTTGAACTTAAACTCCCCTATGCAACTAATTATAGATAGATTTATTAGCTATGTTACTATAGATACACAGAGTGATGCTAGCGTAGATAAGACACCCAGCACAGACAAGCAGTGGAACTTGGCACGAAAATTAGTGTTAGATCTAAAAAGTATTGGCATGAGCGATGTGACCATAGATACTTTTGGGTATGTAATGGCCACGCTACCGAGCACTATTTCTACAGCTGTTCCTACTATTGGATTTATAGCACACTATGATACATCTCCAGACTTTTCAGGAGAGAATATAAAACCACTGGTAATTAGAAATTATGATGGAAAAGATATTATTTTAAACAAAAAAGAGAACATAATTCTTTCTCCTGATTATTTTGAAGATCTACTGCAATATAAAGGTCAGACACTTATTACCACAGATGGCACCACATTATTAGGTGCAGATGACAAAGCTGGCGTAACTGAGATCATAACAGCTATGGAGTACCTTATCAAAAATCCAAAGATTCCGCATGGCTGTATTAGAGTTGGATTTACTCCAGATGAAGAAATTGGTCGTGGTGCTCATAAATTTGATGTGAAAAAATTTGGTGCACAATGGGCATACACCATAGATGGTAGCCAAATTGGCGAATTAGAATATGAGAATTTTAATGCTGCAGTTGCAAAGATCAACTTTACAGGGATAAGTGTACACCCTGGCTACGCAAAGGGTAAAATGGTAAATGCTATTGGTATAGCTCAAGATTTTTTAAAAGAACTACCTACCCAAGAAACACCAGAACATACAGAAGGAACAGAAGGGTTTTATCATGTATATAATATTCTAGGCACCATTGAGGCAGCAGAAATATCACTACTAGTTAGAGACCACAATGCTCTGAGATTTGAAGAAAGGAAGGTGTATCTACAAACTATTTCTAAGAATTTGAATGCGAAATACAAAACAGTAATACAAGTAGATATAAAAGATCAATATTATAATATGAGCGATAAAATTAAGCCCGCTATGCATATTGTAGAAACTGCTAAAAGAGCGATGCTTTCTGTTGGGATAAAGCCTATAATTAAACCAATAAGAGGAGGTACCGATGGTTCACAATTAAGTTTTATGGGGCTGCCTTGTCCTAATATTTTCGCTGGTGGGCATAACTTTCATGGAAAATACGAATACATACCTGTAGAAAGTATGCAGAAGGCGGTGGAAGTAATTGTAAAAATATGTGAGCTTACATCAAAAGAACATACTCCTGCTAAACTAAAAAGCGTCTAGTTTTATAAAGATAGGAGTAGGTAATACGAAAGCTGCCTTCTACTAAACAATTATAAGGAAACTACAGAAATACCAAAAAGTAGATGGGTCGCGATTAGAGGTTTAACGCGGCTATCTCTTTCTTACTAAATTCTTAAAAAGATATAAAAGCAAAAAAGCACCAATAAATTGGTGCTTTTTATAATTTGAGTGTAGTATACTTTATTTTTTCTCTGGAACATTGAGCTTCTGACTCATCTCCATAGACAATGCAGATCTACTAACTTTTAATTTTCCAGACATTGTCTCTATGGTACAAGAAAAATCTTTATCATTCATATCCACTAATTTACCGTGTATTCCTCCAATTGTAACAACACGATCTCCTTTTTTTAGTTCTGAATTAAATTTTTTCTCATCCTTAGATTTTTTCATTTGCGGTCGAATCATAAAAAAATATGCTACTACGCCAATCAAAATCATTGGAAGGAACTGCTCTATATCACCCATATACTTATAACTTACTAATTTATTGTTATTTAACAGGTCCTACTGGTGCTGCATCTTTAGGATTAACGAAAGCTTTGATTTTTAAAACTTCTGATCCTTTTTCTGTATTTGCTGTTACTGTTATTGTTTTAGTAACTTGGTTTTGACCAGATCCATTAAACTTAACCATTAGCTCACTAGACTCTCCTGGAGCAATAGCTTCTTTTGGAGGATTTGGCACTGTACAACCACAACTACTTTTAGCATCTGTAATAATTAATGGAGCATTACCAGTGTTGGTAAATTTAAATGCTGTTTCTTGCGCAGTACCCTGTTCTATTGTACCAAAATCATGCTCAGAAGTTTCAAAAGTCATTATAGGAACTGCTGTAGAAGCCTCATCTCTTACTGCTGCCTCCTCTACATTTTCTGCATCTACTTTCTCAGATGCATTCTCTTTACAAGATGTAAATGCTAATAAGGCTACCATTCCGAATGTTAGAACTATTTTTTTCATTACGTACTCTTTTTAAATTAGTTGAATTGTAAAATTATAAAATTATTTTATAATAGGCCTCTTCCCATTTTATTTAGCTTCCCTTCTTCCTTATATTCTTTTGTTAATTTATCTAAAATACCATTAATAAAATTACTGCTTTTAGGCGTAGAATATTCTTTAGCTAACTCTAAATACTCATTAATAGTAACACGCTCTGGTATAGATGGGAAATGAAGCAACTCACAAATACCCATTTTTAATAAAATTGCGTCCATGTCTGCAATGCGTTCTTTATCCCAGTTGGGCGTCTTACCTTCTATTTCTTTTTCTAATGCCGTATTTTTTAGAAGTGTTTTCTTAAGAAGTTGATTTGCAAAATCTAAGTCCTCTGGACTCTTTACCAACTTAGGCAAGAAATAAGATTCTTGGTTGGTGGCTTTTAACTTCTTCAACTGTTTTAATAAAAACGTATTTACTATAGGAATATCATCTATCCAAGTAAGTTTATCATCTTCAAAATAATCGTATATCTTCTCATTAGGAGCAATGATGTCTTTAAAAATGGCAATAATCAAATCTTTATCTCCGGCATAATCATTGCCTGATTTATTCATGTACGCTAAGTAAGACTCACTCTCTGTGATTTCTTTATAAATGAGCTTTACATATTCATCATTCAAATACCAATTATCTAAATTTTTATCTATTAGCGTTTGTAGAAGAGCTCTATTACTTGTTAGTTGATAAAGCACCTTATTATTTACAAACTTGGCATTGTCTGCAAAGTTTTTCTTAGTATCTACTAGGTATTGTTTAGAGGAGAGTTCTAGTTGCTCCTTTGCCTTTTTCTGAATTTCTATAAGCAGACTTAACCAAAGCAGGTAAAGTGTGTAGGTGTTTTCTATACTTACTGCTAAAAACTTTTCTTGTTTAATCAAGGAATCATCCTGAGATTTTATTAGGGCATAAATGCATTGCATAACCTTAACCCTAATGTGCCTTCTTGTAAGCATATGATAAGAACTTTTTAATTGAAATTAGTAACCCCCAAAAGTACGCATCTATTTAGACGGTCACAAAACCAATCGTATTTATTCTTAGCTATTTTATTAAGTTCCATTTTCTGTAAAAAGGTATCTTTGATATCTCAATAGTATACGAACATACCGTACTATACTCTTCTATGAAGGAACTACAACACCTTACAAAATATCTTAAAAAGTACTGGCTAAAAATTCTTTTAGGTATTCTTATTACCATTGCTGCCCGCGTCTTTCAATTAGTAATGCCCTCTTATGTAAACAAAACTATTTCTGTAGTAGAACGGTACTTAAGTGCAGCTATAGAAAAGTCTGAAGCTCAGGAACTTCTTACGCTTTACATAATTATCATTGTGGGTGCTGCTTTAATTTCAGGATTTTTTACATTTTTAATGAGACAAACCATTATCAAGGTATCCAGACATATTGAGTACGACTTAAAAAATGAGATTTTTGATCATTACCAAAAGCTTAGCCTAAACTTTTATAAGAAGAACAGGACAGGTGATTTAATGAATCGGATTAGTGAAGATGTAAATCAAGTTAGATTATACGCAGGACCTGCAATTATGTATGGCATACAAACGCTTACGCTCTTTGTGTTTCTAATTCCGCTTATGTTTATTAAAGCACCCACGCTGGCTGCTTACACCTTGCTACCCTTACCTATTTTATCTGTTTTAATCTATAGGATAAGTAAAATTATACATAGGCGTAGTACTATCGTACAAGCGTATCTTTCATCGCTTTCTACCTTTACACAAGAAGTCTTCTCTGGAATATCAGTCATAAAAGCATACACATTAGAGCCACGTATAAATGCAGAGCTTACTGAATTGGCCATTGAGGGTAAAGAAAAAAGCATGCAACTTGCAAAAGTAAATGCTTGGTTTTTTCCTTTAATGATTTTGCTTATTGGGTGTAGTAATATTTTGGTTATTTATATTGGTGGAATGCAATATGTACGTGGAGAGATTGGTATTGGTCTTATTGCAGAATTTATATTATATGTAAATATGTTAACGTGGCCCGTAGCTATAGTTGGCTGGTTAACCTCTATTGTGCAAAGAGCCGAGGCAAGCCAAGCGCGCATTAATGAATTTCTAAAACATAAATCTGAATTGGCTATTGGAGCAAATAAAACACCCGCTATACATGGAGCCATTACATTTAAAGATGTCAATTTCACCTATGATGACACCAACATTCATGCCTTAAAAGATCTTAGTTTTAGCATAAAAGCTGGCAGCACCGTTGCTATTATAGGAAAAACAGGGTCGGGGAAATCGACCTTATTAGATGTAATCACTAGGCTATACGATGTAGATTCTGGGACTATTAGCATAGATAATTATCTTATTTCTGATATAAGCGTTACCCACTTAAGATCTGCTATTGGTGCTGTGCCACAAGATGCTTTCTTATTCTCTGACACTATTAAAAACAATATTATTTTTGGTAAACAAGACGCTACTGATAATGAAGTTATCGCTGTTGCTAAGAAAGCCGTAATACACAAAAATATTATGGGTTTTTCTAAGAAGTATAATACTGTATTGGGTGAACGTGGTATTACCTTAAGTGGCGGACAAAAGCAACGTGTTTCTATAGCGCGTGCGCTCTTAAAGAATCCTGGTATTTACTTGTTTGACGATTGCTTGTCTGCTGTTGATACGGAAACTGAAGAGGCAATTTTGCTTAATATTAGAAAAGCATCTTCGAAAAGAACAACGCTTATTGTAAGTCATAGAGTTTCTTCTGCAAGAAATGCTGATACAATCTTGGTTTTAGACAATGGGAGGTTAGTTCAACAAGGCACTCATGACGAACTGAATAGTAATTCTGGGTATTACAAAGAACTTTATGAGAACCAGTTATCAGATAAAGAAAACTAGGAAATTGTTGCTGAATAGAATTTTTTTTTTCATTTTTGATAGCTTAGTGATTTAGACGCTATAAATTCTTAAAGTTATTATTTTGCTAAATTGCTTCCTTTTAAATAGTTGCGTACTAATCCTACACAAGCATAAAAGTCCTTTTGCAAATAGTATAAAGTCTAATTTATAAGAATGATGAGTTTAAATCGCTCTAGATGAGACACACCTATAACCAAAGGAAAATGAGCGACAGAGAATTAATGGATCAGGAAGAAATTCATTCTAAAGTATTAAGAGCAGGAAGAAGAACCTACTTTTTTGATGTTAGAAGCACCAAAGCAGGAGATTATTATTTGACCATTACAGAAAGTAAAAAGTTTACACAAGAAGACGGCTCCTTCCATTACAAAAAGCATAAAATATACCTATATAAGGAAGATTTTCAATCCTTTAAGGACAACGTAGCTGAAATGATGGATTTTATAATTAATGAAAAAGGTTCTGAGGTTATTTCTGAAAGACATCAAAAAGATTTTAAGAAAGAAGAGATAAATGAACTAACTGAAGAAGTTAAGGACAGTAATTTTACTGATGTTAGTTTTGACGATATCTAGATTTTATATTCTACCTAACACAAACTAAAATACAGTAGAGAAGTTTATTAAAAGTCGAATAATTTTAAAAATTATTCGACTTTTAAATCTTCAAATCCTATTACCATTTGACACTTTTGATAGTTAAATTCTGGAATACTTATTGGAAATAATATACGTGTCTTCTTTTAATATGTGCTTGTCTTAAGTACTTATTTATATGCTAACTCATTAAAAAAGTTAGATAACAACTTCCCGTAAACGCTGTAAGGCTACCAAATTTATTATTTCGCATAAACATAGCACTATAATTTAATGTATGCAGTTGCAAAAATTCAAACGCTCTTTAGGTATTATTAAACATAAGAAATTTTTTACATCCCCTATTTAAGTGAACCACAGATGATTTCTAAATCTTTGGCAAGGATAGAAGTTAGCAATCCAAGATATTAGAAAATAGACACCATTGCTAATCTTAAATACTTAAGCCAATGGTTTGATTAGCTAACCAAAATCACTATTTTTGAATCATATAAAATGGTATGATTCTCTTAACTAAAATCTCCTTTTTTCTAATATTATCCAAAACATTTGGTTTAAAGGATACTTCACGTAGTGAAACCCCTAGGGGGTAAAACAAGCATTCTTCATCTTCCGTCTCAATAAATAATTTTAGCAGTTTATATCCTATACGCATGAAAGTATTAAAATTTGGTGGCACTTCTGTAGCCAACCCCGAGAATATTAGAAAAATAAAAAATATCATCACCTCTTACAAAGAGCGCATTGTAATTGTTGTATCTGCTTTGGGTGGTGTTACAGATAATTTACTGGAAGCTAGTAAATTAGCTGTTGCTCAAGATTACGAATATAAGAGCATTCTTAAAAATTTAGAAGAAAGACATTTTGATGCTATCAAAAATCTAATTCCAGTAACTGCCCAAAGTAAAGCCTTGAGCACAGTAAAGAAAGAATTAAATACCTTAGAAACATTGTTAGAAGGCAGTTTTGCCATAGGTGAAACTACCCAAAGACTCTCAGACAAAATTGTATCCTACGGAGAATTATTATCTTCCTTTATAATAAGCGATTATTTTATTAGCTGCGGTATAGATTGCGAGTACAA
>Ga0209307_1002126_pt1 | contig 12033 bp, 10 predicted proteins | sample COGITO_mtgs_1105_FD_185519 | JGI IMG/M metagenome (GOLD analysis project Ga0209307, IMG submission 185519) | Pelagic marine microbial communities from North Sea - COGITO_mtgs_110530 (SPAdes) (version 2) | ecosystem: Environmental > Aquatic > Marine > Epipelagic ...
GGTGCCGCTTAGTTGTGCCAGCGCACCACTCACTTGCGTCAAGGTGCCTCTGGCTTGCGCTACGGTTGCGGTGGTCTCGTTCACTAAGGCGGTCGCCTGCGGCACCAAGCCTGATTGACCCAGCACCGTTTTATCCGCGTGCGTCGCAACCGACTCAAGCCGCGTAAGCAAACTGTTCGCGTTCTGCACACCGTCCATCACGCGTTGCCGGTCACCCGCATTCCCCATCAACACCCCTAGCGCACCGCCCTGACCTTGCACGTTTTTGGTGAGGGCATTGAGGTTGTCAAGCAACTCTTTAGCGGCCGCGGTAATAAACGGAATTTGTGCAGTGGCATCCCCGGTCAGCAAATTGCGCTCGGCACCATTCGGCAAAGGGGGGTCATCCAGTACCCCCGTATGGGCCCTAATTTTTGCACCACCAACCAGTCCGCGCTCCAAGGTGAATACGCTGGAAACGCGTAACCACTTGCCGTCTCGCTCCGGAACGGAAAGGATGATGCGCGCATAGCCATCATCACCCAGGCTGATACGCGTAATGCGGCCAATCGGAAAACCGGCGAAATGCACATCCATGCCGACCTCGACACCACTGGCATCATCCGTGCGGAGCTCCACCGTTCGGGTTTGCTCAAAGGCCCCGCGCGCGTACAAGATGTGCGAGCCTATGGCCAGCACCACAATCAACAGGCTCAGTAACAACGCGGCGGCTTTTAGGCGGAGCGAGCGATCTTCGGTCGCGGTCAGCACGGGTGAGGAAGAAGCATTCATACTAGTAATAATTGCCCACCAAGGACAAGACCTCAATCAATAACAGGAACGCAAACAGCCGCGCGAAGCGCCCCACCGATAGGCCAGTGGTGTCAGCATCAGACAGCCCAATCATGGGGACAATGCCAACCGCCCCTGCAAAAAAAATCGTTTTCAACGCCAAGACGGCTGACACCGTTGGCGTAAAAATGCTGCCCATCATGCTCGTAAACGACGGCACGCCCCACGGCGACAAGCCGAACACCGACACATAGGCAATGAGACTCACCAGCACACCACTGGTTGTAGCCAGAAAAATGACAGAGAAAATCGCTCCTACCGCCGCAGGCATCGCCTGATCGAGCGCCGACTCAGCGCGCCAATGGGGGTGACGCGTGCCCTGCGAATAAACGGGCTGTGTGAACGTATACCGGAAGGCGACGTAGGCGGCGGCTAACAACGGCACCACCTCCAACACCAAGGTCCGAACCAATAGATTCAAGGCAAATTGGGAGAGCCCGTAGTCGGCCGCTGCTGCCAAGACAATACGGATCACCACCACCGCCAACAAGCTCGCCAAAACAACAAAGCCGCCAAACAAGGGCACCGTCGCCATCACAATGGCTTCGCGCACCAACACGGCATTGCGACCGCGGTAGGCGCTTGGCGACAAACACAGCGCCGCCAACTGTGCACCCTGCCACCAGATACCGACAATACCCAGCACCCACGCAGTGACCAACGCCACGACGCCGGGCGTGGGCCGGCGTTGCGCGGGCTGCGGCGTTGTATGGGGCGTTATATGGCGCGATTCAAACATCGCGCTATTCTCACGGTTTTTGTGCCAGCGCCCAGCGAATGTGCGCGCGAACAACGACGTTTTTATGATCGATTCGATCATTCAAGGCATTATGAAAAGACTCTCGCCGCTTAGCCGAGGTTCGCCCATCCGCCAACGCGTTTCCCATCGCTGTCGCGAGGTTACGCAACCACCGGTCATGGCCAATACGGCGTATCGCACTGCCTTCGGTCTGCGCCAAAAAAGTCGCCTCGTCCCAAGACCACAAAGCGAGCAAGTCGGGGTTATTGAAAGCGTCTCGCGGCGTGAAATCGGGCACCGAACAAACCTGCGCGTACTTGTTCCAAGGGCAGGCCAATTGGCAGTCATCACAGCCGTAGATGCGGTTGCCCATGGCCGCACGCAAGTCTTCAGGAATCTCGCCCGCATGCTCAATCGTGAGGTAAGAGATACACCGTCGCGCATCCAATTGATAGGGCGCGACGATGGCCTGCGTCGGGCAAACCGTCATACAGGCGGTGCACTCCCCGCAATGTGCTGCAACGGGTGGTGTCGGCGTAAACGCCATATCCACGTATATTTCGCCTAAAAAGAAAAATGACCCGCCCTCTCGGTTCAACACCAAGCTGTGCTTCCCACGCCAGCCTTGGCCGCTCTTGACAGCTAACGCGGCCTCCATCACCGGCGCAGAGTCGGTAAAGACACGAAAGCCCATGGGGCCGACCTCGTCGCTCAGTCGTTGCGCCAACTTTTGTAAGCGCTGACGCATCACCTTGTGGTAGTCCCGTCCGCGGGCGTATAGCGACACATAGCCTTGATCGGGCTGTCCCATCGCTTCCCACGCCTCATCTCGCCAGTCACTCACCGAGTCACCTGCATCTGGCTTTGGTAGATAATCCATCCGCGCCGTAATAATGCTGACCGTACCCGGCACCAATTCCGCTGGGCGCGTGCGCCGCAAGCCGTGCTTATCCATATAGCCCATGTCGCCATGAAAGCCTGCCGCCAACCAAGCCAGCAAACCGGGCTCAGAATCCTGTAAATTCACATCTGCAATACCAATTTGCGAAAATCCAAGCGTCCGGCCCCATAAATTGAGTTTTTTCAACCAGTCGGCTTGTTCGTAATGCATCCGCAAATTGTAGACATTCATGCCCCCAAACCCTAGCCTGCTCCCAACGACTCCGCTCTCGCTGCTATGGCACAGCGAGCAGGACACGGCACGACTGGCTGCGGCGCTAGCCGGTCACCCGGGTATCGCCGAGGCGCACCTGAACTTGTCAGGTGACTTGGGTGCAGGGAAGACCACGTTCGTGCGACACCTCTTGAGCCGGCTCGGCGTCGTTGGTCGCATTAAAAGCCCGACCTATGCCATTGTCGAACCCCATGAGGGTCTGTGTCAGGGCGCGCCCTTGGACATTGCCCACTTTGATTTTTATCGCTTTGATGCGCCAGAAGAATGGGAAGACGCGGGCTTTCGAGACGCCTTTGCGCAATCAGGGCTGAAACTCGTGGAGTGGCCTCAGCGCGTACGCGACCTGATGCCACCGGCCGACTTGGAGCTGCACATCACCTGGCAGGCGGGTACGTCAGAGACGCGTTGCGTGACCCTCACCGCCCATACACCGCGCGGCCTAGACCTACTAAAATCAGTCTCTGACGCATAGTCGTCACCCTCAGCCATTTATGCAACGTCGCACCGCCATCAAAGCCATCACCGGAGCCGGAGTCACCGTGCTCGCGCTCACGCGCAACCACCTTGCGTGGGGTGCCAACATCGTTGCGGTTCGGATGTGGCCATCACCCGATTACAGTCGCGTCACCATCGAGTCCGACGTTGCGCTTAAGTTCACCCAAACATTCGTGCCAGACCCGCCCCGACTGGCCGTCGACATCCAAAACATGGCGTTGCTCCCCGCCCTTAAAGACTTGGTGGGCAAGGTCGTGCCGGGTGACCCCAATATTGCCGGGGTCCGCGTTGGTCAATTCAGTGCCGATGTGGTGCGCTTGGTCTTCGACCTCAAGCGCCCGGTTCTGCCGCAGGTCTTTAGCCTGTTGCCGATCGCACCCTATCAAAATCGCTTGGTTTTTGATCTCTACCCCGCTGCCCCCACCGACCCGTTAGCGCAACTAATTGCCCAGCGCCTAAAGGATTTGGAAAATACCGTCGCAGCGGCACCGCCAGCCACAGATCCGCTGGGCGACTTACTGAGCCAGCGCGGACTCGCTCCCCCCTCAGGCCGGCCTGTGCCCGCTGCCTCTGTAGACACGGCTGGCGGGCTAACGGCGCCTGCGCTGCAACAAAAAACCGATCGCATCATTGTGGTGACCCTGGACCCAGGTCATGGCGGAGAAGACCCCGGAGCCATTGGTCCCAAAGGCACACAAGAAAAAGACGTGGTGTTGCAGATCGCGCTGAAGTTACGCGATCGCATTAACAAAACATCGGTTAACGGCAACCCGCTACGCGCGTTTCTGACGCGCGATGCCGACTTTTTTGTGCCACTGAATACACGTGTTGAGAAAGCCAGACGGGTACAGTCCGACCTCATGATTAGTCTGCACGCCGACGCCTTTTACACCGAGCGTCCGCAAGGTGCGAGTGTCTTTGCACTCAGTACACGGGGAGCCAGTAGCGCCGCCGCGCGCTGGATGGCAAACAAAGAAAATGCCTCAGACTTGGTGGGTGGCATCAACGTCAACAGCAAGGACACGCAAGTAAACGAGGCCTTGCTGGACATGAGCACCACGGCCCAAATCAACTCCAGCATGCAACTAGGTGGCGCCATGCTGGGGGAGTTGGGACAAGTCGGCAAACTGCACAAGCCCCGCGTGGAGCAAGCCGGCTTCGCCGTACTGAAAGCACCCGATATACCGAGCGTCTTGGTGGAGACTGCGTTTATTAGCAACCCGGATGAGGAACGCCGCTTGCGCAACCCGCGCTATCAAAATGACCTAGCAGATGCGCTCATGAAGGGCATCGTGCGCTATTTTGAGAGCAATCCCCCGCTCGCGAAAAGCCGAGAAATCTAAGCGCGCGGCGCAGGCACCGACGACTTAGATCGCCATGCGCCGACGATGGCAATCATGCCGGGGATCAAAATTAGACCCCAAATAATCAGCTCGAGGTTGGCCTTGACCCATGGCAGGTTGCCAAATAAGTAGCCGGCCACGCTGACACCAACCACCCAAAGCAAGGCGCCCAAGACGTTGTAGAGCGTGAACACACGCCTATCCATTTCGGCGACGCCGCCCACGAACGGCGCGAACGTCCGTGCAAATGGCATAAATCTGGCCAACACAATGGTAATTGCGCCGTAACGCTCATAAAACGCATGGGCACGGTCGAAACTTTTTCGGCTAAAGAACCGAGAGTCCTCCCATTGGAAGACCTTGGGCCCAAAGTACCGTCCAATGGTGTAGTTGCACTGGTCGCCCAATATTGCCGCGATCAGCAGCAAACCTATGCACAGCGACAAGTCAATGGCCCCCGTGGCAGCCAAGGCACCGACCACAAATAACAGCGAATCGCCGGGCAAAAAAGGCATCACCACAAAGCCAGTTTCCACAAAAATGATGAGAAACAGCACGGCGTAGACCCAGTTTCCATGGTTTTGCACCAAATTGGCTAAGTGCACGTCAATGTGCAAGATAAAGTCGACCAGCAGTAATACGATGTCCATGCCCGCATTATGGCCGAGACCCCCACCGTCCGATGGAGGCGATACCCTCTAAAATGAGGAGATATGGTTTCGTCAACATCCCCCGCCCAAGGTTCGCGCCCCATCAGTGAGTTGCCCGACACGCTGATCAGTCAAATTGCTGCTGGCGAGGTGGTTGAACGCCCCGCGTCTGTCGTCAGGGAGTTGGTCGACAACGCATTGGACGCTGGCGCCACCCAAATCACTGTTCGCTTGTCGTCTGGCGGGGTGCGTCTCATCAGTGTCGAGGATGATGGCTGCGGCATCCCCAAAAACCAACTACCGCTCGCGCTCAGACGCCACGCCACCAGCAAAATCGCCAACCTTGAAGACCTAGAGTCCGTGCAGACCATGGGGTTTCGCGGTGAGGCCCTTGCGGCGATTAACGCCATTGCCGAGGTCACGATACTGACGCGCACCGAACAAGACGCCCACGCATGGCTGCTGGATGGTGGGAGCGGTGAGCTGAGCCCCGGCGCACGCGGGTTGGGCACCAGTATCGAGGTGCGCGAGTTGTTTTTTGCAACCCCCGCTCGCCGTAAATTTCTGAAAACCGACGCCACCGAGCTGGCGCACTGCATTGAGGCCGTGCGCCGCCATGCGTTGGCGCGCCCCTTGGTGAACTTCGCCATTTGGCATGACGGCAAGTTGGTTGACCAATGGCGCACCACCCTGACCGAGGGCTTAGCACCTGACCCCATGGCGGCGGTTACCCAGCGCATGGGCGATGTCTTGGGCAGCGAGTTCCGAGAAAAGAGTATCCCCGTGGACCTTAGCCTCCCTGTAGACGGCGGCACCCTCAGGGTGTGGGGCCGCGCCGGTTTGCCTGACCATGCCCGCGCACGTGCGGACCAACAGTTTTCCTATGTGAATGGTCGCTATGTACGCGACAAAGTCGTCATGCACGCGGCACGCGCCGCCTATGAAGACGTGCTACACGGTCACCGACAGCCGGTGTATGTCATCTACCTCGAAATGGATCCTGGCCGGGTGGACGTGAACGTACACCCCACCAAAATAGAGGTGCGCTTTCGCGATAGCCGCGCCGTGCATCAAGCCGTCTCCAAAGGCATTGCACAAGCCCTTGCGCAGCCGCGCGCGGGATTGATGGCCGGCCAAGTATTCCCCGACACGCACCATGCCAGCGGGCAGACGGCAAGGCCGACGCCCCCTTGGGGAGTCAACCGGTTTGACGCCCAAGACCAGACACCAGGCAACGCACCCCTTGCCACCAGTGGTCAAAACCCGCTTCCGTGGCGGCAAACGGGCTCATACGTCTCACAACGACCAGACAGCGCACAGGCCGTGCAGGAGTTGCAAGCCCTGTGGGGCCAGCGTGGGCAGGCGGATGACCCGAGCGCGATGCGTGCACCCGCCGATCACGCGGAGTGGCCACTCGGTCGTGCCATTGCGCAAATCCACGGCGTCTATGTCTTAGCGCAAAACGCCCACGGTCTGGTTATCGTCGATATGCACGCGGCACACGAACGGATTGTTTACGAGCGACTGAAGTCTCAGCTCGACGCCGTTCAAACAGCGCTACACGACGGCGATCGTGTGAAAGCCATGGCCAGTCAACCGCTGCTAATCCCCGCCAGTTTCGCAGCAACACCCACTGAAATGGCAACGGCACAATCCCATGCGGACACCCTGGAAACACTGGGTCTCAGCGTCGAGGCACTGTCGCCTAAAACGCTAGCTGTTCGCGCGGTTCCCACCACGCTGGCCGATGGCGATCCCGTTGCACTCGCGCGCAGCGTGCTGGGCGAGCTGTCGCAACACGAGGCCAGCACCGTCATCACGCGGGCCCAAAACGAATTGCTCGGTACCATGGCCTGCCACGGCGCGGTGCGTGCCAATCGCCAGTTAACCCTGACGGAGATGGATGCGTTGCTAAGACAAATGGAAATCACCGAACGCTCTGACCAATGCAACCATGGCCGCCCGACATGGCAACAACTGAGCATGAAGGACCTTGACCGGCTATTCCTTCGTGGACAGTAAACGCCCCCGCACGTGCAAGGCCAAGCGACTCCTATGACCACTCCCACCTCCCATCCCAGCGCCACAGCGGCGTCCGGCACGCCCATGTCGGCCAATTTGGTGGTCTTTTTGTTGGCGCTGCTCTTGGGTATACAGCCTGTCACCACCGACTTGTATCTCCCTGCGTTACCCGCACTGACGCAAAACCTGTCAGCGAGCATGTCGCAGGCACAGCTCACCCTAACCGCCCTGTCGCTGTCCTTTGGCGTCTCTCAACTCGTTTGGGGTCCACTGTCTGATCGGTTTGGTCGACGCCCCATCCTTATTTGGGGCATGGCGTTTTACGCCGTCGCCTCGTTCGGTGCCGCGCTCGCGTCCACCATAGACCTCTTTATCATTTGGCGCATGGCGCAAGGGGCGGCCATGGGCGCCGCCGTCTCCTCGGCCCGCGCCATCGTACGCGACCTGTATGCACCCATTGAAGGCGCCCGCATGATGAGCAAGGGGCTCACCGGGCTCGGTGTTCTGGCTTGTTGCAGCGCCCCGACAGGCGCATTACTCGGGCACTTTTTCGGTTGGCGTGCCACCCTGTTCTCGGTTGCCGTTTACGGGGTGTTCATCACCTATGTCCTCGCAACGCGCTTCCTAGAAACCAATACACATAAAAATCCGCGCGCGCTAAGGCCCACCGTACTCGCAAGCAACTGGTGGCATATTGCCAAGACACGCGCCTTCTGGGCATTTACAGCACTCGCCATCGCCTCCTACGCCTGCTTGTTCACTTTTTTGGCAGCGTCGTCGTTCGTTTTTATCGATGTCTTGGGACTCAACAAACTAGAGTTTGGCGCAGCCATGTTCTCCATCAGTCTGTCCTACATTGGCGGCACACTGTTATGCCGGCGGCTGATTGTGGCGTGGGGCATTCGCCGTGCTTTGCGCCTCGCTGGCTTCATTACCTTGGGTTCAGGCACGGTGATGGGTATCTTGCCTTTCTTCGGTATCGTGGGGATTTGGACGATCTTGGTACCCATCTATGGCCTGCTCATCGGCCACGGCATACATCAACCCTGTAGCCAGTCCGGCGCTGTTTCACCATTTCCAAAAATGGCCGGCGCGGCATCGGCCCTCAATGGATTCCTGATGATGATCGCGGCATTTTTCGTGGGCACTTGGTTGGGTGACCACATGGACGGCACTGTTCAACCCCTGACATCAGGCATCTGGTTTTGGACGGTCATGATCGCCATCACCGCGTGGTTTGTTGTGCCCCGTTGGGGTGATTTACCACAAGAAGATGCGCCACCAAAGCGTGTACCTGCGAAGTGACCGCTCACACGCTCATTCTGGCGGGACCAACAGCCTCAGGAAAAACGGCAGCGGCATTGGCCATCGCCGCACGTTGGCCAACTGAAATCGTCAGCGTGGACTCCGCTCTGGTTTACCGCGGCATGGATATTGGCACGGCAAAACCCTCCGCTGAAGAGCAAGCCGCGGTGCCCCACCACCTGATCGATATTCGCGACCCATTAAACGCCTATAGCGTCGCCGAGTTTGTGCGAGACGCGGCGCAATGTGTCGCCGACATCCACGCGCGCGGCAACTTAGCCTTGCTCACGGGTGGCACCATGTTGTACGTCAAGGCGTGGCTAGATGGTCTTGATGACATGCCTGCCGCCAACCCCACCGTGCGCGACCGCTTGTCTCTGGAGGCGGCAACAACGGGATGGCCCGCCATGCACGAGCGCTTGCAAGCGGTTGACCCCGATACGGCAGCGCGGCTCGCGCCAAACGACAGTCAGCGCATACAACGGGCGCTAGAAGTGTTCGAGACCAGTGGCACCCCGCTCTCCGTTTGGCAGACCCGTCGCACGCAGTCAACTGATTCCACGCAAGCGCCCATCGCGCAACGCACGACCCCGCTGTTATCTTTGGAGCCAGCGGACCGCCGTTGGCTGCACCACCGCATCGATCAGCGCTTTGAGCAGATGCTGGACGGCGGCTTTGAAGCCGAGTTACAGGCGCTGCGCGCTAGGCCAGACCTGCACATGGACTTGCCCAGTATGCGGTGTGTTGGCTACCGTCAGGGGTGGGCTTTGCTAGACGAAGGTGCCGACCTCAGTGACCGAGGCAGCGACGCCTACGCCCTTTGGCTGGCGCGCGGCAGCGCCGCCACGCGCCAACTCGCTAAGCGGCAGTTAACCTGGCTGCGCGGCATGGGTAACCGCGACGTCATCCCAGCCGATCACCCCAAGGCCTTAGACCAATTGTTAACCACCGTTAGTGACCGCCTAGCGCGCCAACCCCTATGAGTCTTGTCGTACGTGATCTGTGCAAAAGCTACACCGTACGCGGCGAATCTCAGCGTACGGTCACCGTTCTGCACCACCTCGACTTGGTTGTTGAACCCGGGGAGTTTGTCGCCATTACCGGCGAATCAGGCGTGGGTAAATCAACCCTACTCAACTGCCTTGCCGCATTAGACGATTGGCAATCTGGTGACATTGCGCTAGATGGGCAATCGCTCTCCGCCATGGACAGCGATGCGCGCGCACATTGGCGTCGCGACCATGTCGGCTTTGTCTTCCAAGCCTTTCACGTCTTGCCCCACCTCAGCGTGGCCCAAAACGTATCGGTACCACTGATGCTGAAAGGCTTATCGACGGCGGCCTGCGCACCCGCAGTGGCAGACGCTTTGCACCGTGTCGGTCTCGCCGACTACGGCGAACGACTCCCTGAGCAACTCTCAGGTGGCCAGTTACAACGCGTCGCCATTGCACGGGCAATTGTTCATCAGCCGCAACTGCTGTTAGCAGACGAACCCACAGGCAACCTCGACCCCGAGAATGGTCAGCGCATTCTGCAACTATTACGCGAACGCGCCAAAGCAGACAACGCGGCACTGGTGTTGGTCACACACTCGCAAGCAGCGGCACAAATGGCCGACCGAAACCTCACGCTGACGCCAACCGGGTGGTTACCACAAGGACACGAGGGCGCCCGCTGACAGACGCCACGCGTGGCTTGCCATCTCCCGTGCTTCCGCCTCGTCATGCGTGACCAGAAGCACCCGCGAGATACCCGACGCCGTTCCATCCCAGTTAGCTTGCAGATCATTTAAGAAGCCACTGCGCAACTGGGTTCGCAAATCGGTGTCCAACGAAGAGAACGGCTCGTCCAACAAGAATAAGCGCGGCTGGGTCACCAAGGCACGCGCCAGTGCCACACGCTGCTGCTCCCCACCCGACAACGCTGTCACCGCACGTTGCGTGAAATCACCCAGCCCCATACGAGCCAACGCCTGCGACGCCGTGGCCCGCGCAGCGGCTCTCGACTGCCCTTGCTCACGTAAACCAAAGGCGACGTTATCTTGCACGTTGAGGTGCGGAAACAAAGCGAAGTCCTGAAACATCAACGCGAACCCCCGCCTTTCAGGCGGCACCTTGCTTAGATCCTGGCCATCCCAACGCACACACCCCGCAGACGCATGGTCTAAGCCGGCAATCAGGCGCAGTAAGCTTGTCTTGCCAGCGCCTGAGGCCCCTAACAACGCAACCACTTGTACGCCGGGGCGTTCCCCGCCTACGGCCGACGTTGCAAAGCGAACGGTTGCAGGCCACTGCCAGCTCACGTTATCCAACAGGGTGACCCCTTGAAACGTTTTGGTGAGGTGTTGGCACTCAAGCATGGGGACTCCGATCGTCAAATTCAGGTGTGCCGACCGCATGCCAGCGACGCCCGTCTAATAGCCAAAATAACACCAAGGTCACGCTGAGTAATATCGCCGACAGCACCCATGCACTGTCTATATTGAGGCGGCCCGCACGACCCAAGTGTTGGTAAATGAGTGTGGTCAAGGTCGTCCATTCTGGTCGGCTCAAAAACAAGGTCATGGCGAACTCGCCCACCATGGTCGCCATCGCAAACGCCACACCGCGCCGAATCGCTGGGGCGATCAAAGGCATGGTCACACGCCACCAAACACGCCAAGGGCTTGCCCCCAAACTCAGGGCCGCATCACCCCAGGCGCGCGGCAAACTATCCAGCGCTTGCGCGACCGGTTGCACGACCAAGGGCATCGCCAACAAAGCATAGGCGCACACAAGGATTAACCAAGAGTCCAACCACTGTGGCACCAATAAAATCAGGCCAAACGCAACCATCACTGGCGAGATCATCAGTGGCAACATCCCCCACATCCGCCACCACCAATACCGACGACCGACTATCGCGTGCGACACACCCAATACCGTGGCCAGCACCAGCGCTGTGGCGCTAAAGCGTGTCGTGTTCCAAATAGCTGCTGCCGTCTCGCCAGAGAGTGCCTCAGACCACGCCACCGAAGAGGCCAACGCCGCCTTGGTAAAAATCGCGACCAACGGTGCCAAGCCAATACACAGGCAAACCATCCAAACCCCCACCAGCATCAGCCATGTTGTCAGCGACTTGACATTCGGGCGATAGCGCCGCACACGGTCACCGCGCAAGGGCGCACGAACACGCATTTGCAGCCAAGCATAGAGCGCCACAGCGACCCCTGTAAACAACAACATCCACAGCGCCAATTGGCTGGCCAAGACCAGCTCAAGCTCATGGGCCACTAGCGTGTAGATGACCACCTCCGCCGTTGCATAAGCTTGACCGCCCAACAGCAAGGCCAAGCCAAAACCACCCAGGCAGTATAAAAACACCAGGCTCATGGCACTCAAGATGGCGGGTGTTGCGTGTGGCAACTCCACACGCCAAAAGGCACGCCAAGGCGTGGCCCCCAAGGTCCGCGCTACGGCGAGTCGCGCCGCACTT
>Ga0209307_1002133_pt1 | contig 12017 bp, 10 predicted proteins | sample COGITO_mtgs_1105_FD_185519 | JGI IMG/M metagenome (GOLD analysis project Ga0209307, IMG submission 185519) | Pelagic marine microbial communities from North Sea - COGITO_mtgs_110530 (SPAdes) (version 2) | ecosystem: Environmental > Aquatic > Marine > Epipelagic ...
AAAAAAGAAGTATGATTGTTTAATTTGTTACGCTGTTTTTTTGTTACATAGAATTCGTGACTTATAATATTTTTATTCATATACTAAATTTTAATATTATTATTTAAATAACCAAATGGAATTTTTAACCAAAAACGTTCATGAAAATAATAAAGAATAAATTTACTAATTAACTCTAACAAAGCAATAAAAAAAGCGGCTTCGTAAAAATTTTTTAAAACTGCACCAGTGATAATGAATGTAGTGGTTGTTCCGACTATTCTCCAAGACACTGATTTAATTATTAATTTTTTTTTAGAAACATTATTTAAATTAATAAAAAATTGCCAGATACGTTCATGTAAATAATAAATCAGTAGTTTTAGAATAAATTCAATAGCTCCAATTTTAATAGCGTTTTCAAAACTACATTTACCATATAAGCAGGTAATTAACAGTACTATTAAAAAAATATCTGTAGTTGCTATAAATCGCCATGAGATCCCTTTTATGACACTTCTTAAATGGGATTCTTTACTTTTCATAACTACTAAACTGAAACTAAGAAATGTGAATTTAATAAGTTTTCTTTATTATATCTTAAAGGAAGTTTGGTCTTGTTATCTATTACTTTAATACCTACCGCTTGACAAATTGCTTGACCAGCTGCAGTGTCCCACTCCATAGTTGGAGCAAATCTTGGATATACATCAGCGGTTCCTTCTGCAACTAAACAAAACTTCAAAGAGCTCCCTTTTGAAACGATTTCAGTTTTCATTTTCTTTTCAATTTTTGATATAAACTTTTTAGTAGCTTCATTTAAATGAGAACGACTACCTACAATGCGAATAAGTTCACTTTTTTTATGTGAAGGTTTAATTTCGATTGAATGTTTAAAAATAAAATCCAAAGAAACTTTTTCATTTACTAATTCTATTTTATAAGATTTTGAAGCGTCTTCTAAAGTGTAATACAAGGTTTTTGAAACAGGAACATATATAACTCCCAATAAAGGGTTTCCATTTTTAATCAAAGCAATATTAACAGTAAATTCTCCATTTCGCTTTATAAACTCTTTAGTACCGTCTAATGGATCCACCATCCAACAATATTCCCAATCTTTACGTTGAGAATAATTAAGTTGAATATTTTCTTCACTAATAATTGGAATACCTGTATCAATAAGATACTTATTAATTACATCACTAGCATTTTTATCAGCTTGAGTAAGTGGGGATTTATCTTCTTTAAATACTATTTCTATCTTCTTTGTATAAACTTCCATTATTGTATTACCTGCAGCTAAAGATGCTTGAATTGCGATACTCAATAATTTTTTCATTTTGGAATAAGTTTATAAATCAAAATTACAAAAAAATAATATGCAAAAACATTCTTATTATTTTGTAATTGTTGACCAATATTATAAAAAACAATATCATAAATAAACTATAAAATATTTTAAAAGAATAGTATTTAATTTATTTTTACAAATTATTGAACAATTATGAAACATATTTATATTTTATTAATTACAACATTCACATTAATTTCTTGTAATTCAAATAGTGATTTTTATACCCTAGAAGGTAATGCTATTGGTTTTGAAGATGGTACTACTATTTTTGTAAATACCATTTCTACCAATAATCAACCAAAAGCAATAGACACTCTTATTGTTAATTCAGGTTCTTTTAAGGGAATATACCCAAAAAGCGAAGTACTTTCCATTAATTTACTTCAGGTTGAAAATACAAAAGCAAATATTTTCTATTTCCCTGAAAACAGCAATCTTAAAGCTACTTTATATAAAGATAGTATCCAATCGTCCTTTATTAAAGGTAGCCAGCAAAATAATTCCTACAAAGAGTTTATGGATCAGTTGAAAACATTTAATAAAATAAAAAGTGAAAAAAGCGAACTGTTTAAACAAGCTCGTAGAGAACAAGATGGAATCGCAGCAAAGGATCTCCAGAGTGAAATTCAAGATATTTCTGTAGCGGAAAATGACTATAAAATTCAATTTGTTTCTGATAATCCAAATTCGTTATTTGCTGTTTTACTATTAACAGAATTAGTAAACAAAAAAGAAATCTCAAGTGCAGATGCAAGTACTATAATCAATAAATACAGTCCAAAAATTGCTGCAACCCCTAGTTCTAAATCTCTTAATATCCAAATTCAGTCTATGAAAAAGGCAGATATAGGTGGTGTAGCGCCCAATTTTTCTGCACCAAGCCCAGATGGAAATCAATTAACATTAAATGATGTTTTAGGAAAATATACGATTATAGATTTTTGGGCATCATGGTGTAAACCTTGTAGAAGAGAAAACCCTAATGTAGTAAAGGTTTATAAGGAGTATCACGATAAAGGATTAAACATCATAAGTGTTTCTTTAGACAAAGCTGGACAAAAAGAAAGATGGATAAAAGCAATTGAGGCTGACAAAATGAATTGGGAACATGTTTCCAACTTAAAAGGGTGGAACGATCCCATTGCTAAAATGTATAACGTGCGTTCAATCCCTGCTACTTTTCTTTTAGATGAGAATGGTACTATTATTGCAAAAAACCTGAGAGGTGCTGCCTTAGGTGCAAAAATTGCTGCATTATTAGGCCAATAATTAATTAAGTAAAAAACTTACATTAACTTTTGTTATAACTTCTATTTCACCAACCGCTAGGGTTTGTTGTTCCATTCCAGAAGTATCAGGACTCATCATCATCCTTTTGGTATTAACTTGACCCTGATAGTTTGTGTTATTAAATTCAGTGATTAAAACAGCTTTTCCGATACTTTGATTAAGCACCTTTGTATATTCTTCAGCTTTCATTTGAGCATTTTGCATTGCTTTAATTCTTGCCTGTGATTTCAAGTCATTAATTGTAGATGAAGAGAATGAAATACCATCAATTCTATTAATACCTCTCTCCATTAAACCATTCATTAAAGACTCATAAATTTTTAAATCTTTTAGATAAATAGAAACAGACTGATTTGCTAAATAGTTATGAGTTTTGGTTTGGTAATCATAATTCTTATTCAACCTTACATACTCAGTTTGCACCTGTTTATCTGGAATATTCATGCTTTTAATAAAAGCTAAAACATCATTTATTATAAAATCATTCTTTTGTTTTAACTCTTTTGGGCTTTGTCCTTTATGTTCAACTTGCACTTTAATAGTTACTTCATCTGGCGTCACTTTAACAATGCCTACTCCCATGACTTCTATTGTTGGCTGTATAATTGTTGTATGTGTATTATTTTGTGCCATTGCTAAATTGTTCAATAAAATCATTAAAATAAATAGATTTTTTTTCATAATTATTGGATTTAAATTTTTTTAAGTTTAATTAAAAGAAATAGTAGCAATAATGGTACCGCTAATAAAGCAATGACCCACAATTGAGTAGTTAATAATGAGGGTGCAAATAAAATAGTTAAGATATAACCTGCCAAAGCTCCTCCAAAATGAGCATCGTGACCAATATTGCCTAAACTCTTTTTCATACCATAAATAGAATATAACAAATATAAAATACCAAATACCCAAGCTGGAATTGGAATGGGTATAAAAAACAAATACAAACTCATATTTGGATAAAATAAGATCGCAGAATATAAGATGCCAGATACGGCTCCACTAGCACCAATAGCGCTATAATTGTATTCATTTTTATGAAAATAAAAAGATAATAAATTACCTACTAACAAACTTGCGAGGTAGATTAAAATAAACTTCACATAACCGATAGAACTTATCACTACATCTGCAAAAAAATAAAGGGTCAACATGTTAAACAACAAATGAGAAAAGTCCAAATGCAAAAAACCGGAACTTATCATCCTAAATTGCTCTCCTCTTTTTATTCCTCCTATGTTAAACTTATATTTTTCAAAAAAAGAAAAATCTTTAAATCCTTTAAGCGATACAATAACGTTCGCAGTTATAATTGCTAATGTTGCCATGTTAATATTTTCCATATAATTTCTTTTACAATAAGACGATAAAATTAGTTAGTTTTGCTTTAAATTATACTATGCAACTACTACTTTATATTTTAATTTATCCTTTTTTATGGTTTCTTTCCATATTGCCTACCAGATTACTTTATGCATTGTCTACATTTATATTCTATTGGGTCTATTATGTGTTTGGATATAGAAAAAAAGTGGTCAATGATAATTTAAATCTTTGTTTTCCTAAAAAATCTAAAAAGGAATTAAAAACGATTGAAAAAAAATTCTATCGGCATATGTGTGATATGCTTATAGAATCCATCAAATCAATAAGCATTTCTGAATCTGAAATGAAAAGAAGATTTAAGTTTACCAATATAGAAGAAATTCATAAAATTGAAAAAGCCAATAAAAGCGTTATGTTAATGTGTGCTCATTATGGAAGCTGGGAATGGATATTTATCATTCAAAAACATGTAAACCATAATGGATATGCTATATACAAACGAATTGAAAACAAGTATTTTGATAGACTAGTAAGAAAAATAAGAGCGAGGTACAACACCTATTTGATTACTAATAAAAAAACCATGTCTACATTAAGGCAACATAAAGCAGATGGAATTAAAGCAATCTATGGTTTTCTTTCCGATCAGTCACCTAAAATTGAAAGCACCTATCATTGGAAGGAATTTATGAATATTAAAGTACCTGTTCACACAGGTGCAGAAAAACTTTCCAAAGAGTTGGACATGGGAGTTGTATTTTTTAAAACTAAAAAAGTTAAAAGAGGCTATTACGAAACCACTTTTAAAACGGTGACTTTAAACCCTAATGAATTTGAGGATTATCAAATAACAGATTTATTCATCAACTATTTGGAGGATATGATTCATGAAGAACCCGCCTACTATTTGTGGACTCATAAACGTTGGAAACACCGTAATAACGTTCCGAAAGAGTTTCAATAAATAAATAACTACTTTAATTTCGAGTTATCAATAATTAAATAAGATTCAAAGGTAAAAATACTAAGATTTAGTTGAATTTATAGTTATAAAATCGTGCATAACAAATAAAGTATATATGATTTCGATTTTATCGATAAAACTCTATTGAGCATTGGTTCCGTCATCAGTACAACACTCTGTACTAACTAAAACTTGAAAATACTCACCATCTGTCAAAACAGTACCTTCAATATCAAAAGACAATGTTTTACTGTCTCCTTTGGCATTTACTAACATTGTGTAAAGAGTCCCCTCTTCCGAACCTTCTGTCTTTTCAACTTTTAATGTTTGAGTTATAAGTGGAGCGGTTGAAAGATGTCCGTGTTCAATATGTTCGGAAGGTCCAGCGCCAAAAGTCATAACACTATTTAAACCATCAGAGTGAAATAATCCATGCTCAAACTTCATAGCGTTACAAAGGTTCCATGAGTCGGGAAGTTCACTTATTGGAAAAGCTGCAAAAACTCGTTTATTATGAATGTGAACTCTTGATGTGACAGTAGCAAGGGGCGTTACATCTTTTAAAGTTACTCGCTGACCGGACGAATCACTTGTTACAATAGCCCGCTCAGCGAAGAATGAGATGATTGCAGGGTCTCCGTATGCTTCAAGATTGATTGTTTCTTTTTTTGAGTTCAAAGTTGAAACGTCATCATTATTAAATATTTCAGCTTTAGGTTTGTCTTTACATGAATTTAATAGAATCGTAAAAGAGCAGATAAGAATTATTATACGCATTGTTTTTTATTTGTTTTGCTTAAAATAAAGTGTACATGAAATTTCACAACAAACAAACAAAAATTATTACATATATCAAATTGATTTTGTAACCAATTTAATTTCACCAATCATTTTATCGGCTAAAAGATCAGCTTCTTCTTGAGATTTTGCTTCGGTATAAATTCTAATAATGGGTTCTGTATTCGATTTTCTTAAATGAACCCAATTATCGTCAAAGTCTATTTTAACTCCATCGATGTTATTTATTTCTTCATTAGCATATTTTAGTTCCATCGCTTTTAATAGCTTGTCAACATCTAATTGTGGTGTCAATTGAATCTTTTTCTTACTCATAAAGTATGAGGTATATGTTTTTCGCAGCGCACTAACCGAAATTCTTAAATCTGCTAAATAACTTAAAAACAAAGCTATTCCCACTAAACTATCTCTTCCGTAATGAAGTTCTGGATAAATTATTCCTCCATTACCTTCACCACCAATCACAGCATTCGTTTCTTTCATTTTCACTACAACATTCACCTCTCCTACTGCACTAGCTGTATATTTTCCATTTCTTTTTTCAGTGATATCACGTAAAGCTCTAGACGAAGACATGTTAGAAACCGTATTTCCTGGAGTATGCTGTAAAACGTAATCTGCAACAGCAACTAAGGTATATTCTTCTCCAAACATGCCTCCATTTTCATCAACAAAAGCCAAACGATCCACATCTGGATCTACTACAATACCAAAGTCTGCACGTTCATCGACTACCTTATTCATTAAATCGCCTAAATGTTCTTTTAATGGCTCAGGATTGTGTGGAAATTCCCCAGTTGGATCACAATATAATTTTACTGGCTCAACTCCTAAAGCTTCTAATAAAGCTGGAACTGCGATTCCTCCTGTAGAATTTACACCATCAACTACCACTTTAAATTTTGCCTTTTTAATAGCTTCTACATCTACTAACGGAAGGTCTAAAATTTCATCAATATGCAAATCGATATAAGCTTGATTGCTCGTTATTTTTCCTAAGTCATCTACTTCAGAAAAATTTATATTTTCATTTTCAGCTATATCCAGGATTTTTTGTCCTTCGTTAGCATCTAAAAATTCTCCTTTATGGTTTAATAACTTTAAAGCATTCCATTGTTTTGGATTATGACTTGCAGTTAGTATAATTCCTCCATCTGCATGTTCTAACATTACGGCTACCTCAACAGTCGGTGTTGTAGATAAATCTAAATCTACCACATGAATACCCAATCCAATTAGTGTATTCATTACTAATTGTTGCATCATATTTCCAGAAATTCGAGCATCTCTTCCAACAACAACCTTATAGTTATTTTTTTCTCTTTGCTGTTTCACCCAACTGCCATATGCAGCAGCATATTTAACTGCATCTATGGGAGTTAAATTTTCTCCTTGAAATCCGCCAATGGTACCCCTAATACCTGAAATAGATTTAATTAATGTCATTTCTTTTTAATTTTCTCCAAAGATACTTTTAAAATATAAAAACTTAATAAGTATTTTGTAGTTTATGTAGAAGAACTTAATGAATTAGAAGTACAATGACCGTGTTTAATTAAAAATTCTAACTTCACAATAGAATTAAATTTTTATATATATTTTTAGAAATAGTTGTTTTGCAACCTATTATTTTAGGCTATATTGTAAGTCTATTAAATTGTAAATGTAATCATGAAGAAAATACTGATATTTACTTTATCTATCTTATTAATTTCGGGGTTTTTATCTTCTTGTAAAGAACATAAAAATACCAAAAAAAATACCTCTATTAATGTAAGGGTTCTCACTGCAGAATCAGTATCTACAAATAAGGAAATAGAATATAGTGGTAATATACTACCATATAAAACCATTAAGCAAGGTTTTATGGTCTCTGGAAAAATTCAAAGTGTATCTGTTCAAAATGGAGATTATATAAAACAAGGTATGATATTAGCATCTCTAGATCCAATAGATTATCAGTTTGCTTTAGATGCTGCACTAGCTCAATTCGATGATGCAGCGAAAGAATATGTAAGACTCAAAAGCATGTATGAAAAAGGTAGCTTAACTCCGTCAGATTATGATAAGGTAACAGCAGCTGCAGAGGAAGCTGAGGCAAATTATAATTTCAAGAAGAGTCAACTAAATGACACAAAGTTATATGCAGCACATTCGGGCTATGTCGTATCTCAAGGAATTCAGCCAGGAGAGGTAATTTCTCAAGGTATGCCATTATTTGAAATCGTATATACAGATACAGTTTATGCCGAAGCAAGTATACCTGAACAAGAAATAAATTTATTTTCCGAAAATATGACTGTTGAACTTTATGCACCTGCATTAAATAAATACTATTTTGGAACGATTGAACAAATAGAAGCTGTTGCAGAGAAAACTTCAAGATCTTTTCCTGTAAAAGCAAAAGTTACAAATGTTGACAATCTTTTGAAACCCGGTATGATCGCATTTATGAAGCTTGAACTTAGAGAGTCGAAAGGTATCATATCAATTCCTGCCGAGGCTATAGTTACCGACTCAAATGGACATAAGTACGTATTTACCGTAAAAAATGACACTTTAGTAGCTAAACAACGAGTAAGTTGTGGAATTGCAATAGATTCTAATGTCAAAATTCTGGATGGATTAGATTCTGGTGATTTAATTGTAATTGAAGGACAGACCAAATTATACAGAGGAGCTAAGGTTAAAATTATTAACTAAAATTAACTGAGACTTAAATCCTATGAATATTATAAAGTCATCGCTTAAACATCATCAGATATCATTAATATCGATCCTAATTATTTTTATTGCTGGGATTTATTCATTAAGCACGATGTCTCGTCGTGATTCTCCAGAAATTACAGTAAGGCAAGCATTGATAGTATGTTATTATCCTGGAGCAAAAGCTGTGCAAGTTGAAGAGCAGGTAACAAAACAAATTGAAGATAAACTTTTTTCATATGCAGAGGTAAAAAAAAGAAAAACCTTTTCAAATTCTTATGACAATAAGGTAGTCTTAACTGTAACTTTAGAAGATTGGGTAAAAACTCCAGATCTTTTTTGGGAACGTTTAGGACAGGGCTTAAATCAGTTAGCGAACACTAAATTGCCAGACGGAGTGGTAGGCCCATTTGTTAATTCTGATTTTGGTGACACAGTAGCTATTTTAATTGGAGTTGAATCAGAAAAAAGTTCCTACAGTGAAATTCAGGAATACATCGGGATTCTAGAAAATTCAATTCGCCGTATTCCTGCTACTTCAAAAATCGATAAGCTGGGATACTGGTCGGATGAGATACAAGTAACCACCAGTTCTGCTAAACTAGCATTGTACAATATTCAGCTAAACAACATAATCAATATACTTAAAAGCCAGAATACAATAAAATATGCTGGATATATTGAGTCAGATTATTCTAAAATAAATCTACATACAACGGGTCTTTTTAGAGAAATTGATCAGATTAAAAATCAACAAATTGGTGAAACAATAGAAGGTTCAATAATACGCCTAAAGGATATAGCTACAGTAGAAAGGAAAAAGCAAGATCCAACTAAATATATTCGCATAAATGGTAAAGAAAGCAATACCATGCTATTATCTTTACAAGCGCAAAGTGGTTATAATATTGTTGATTATGGTAAGGAAGTAGATAGGGTAATTGCAGAATCTAAGAAATTACTTCCTTCTGATTTAAATATTACCATAATTAATAACCAGCCTGAAACTGTAAAAGAAGCAGTCGACGATTTTTTAAGAGAATTTATAATAGCTGTAGTTGCAGTAATCATGGTAATAATGATATTATTGCCATTTAGAGTAGCTATGATTGCATCTTTTGCAATACCTATTTCAGTTGGTATGACGTTTTCATTTTTAAATCTTTTTGGATTTGAATTACAACAAGTATCATTAGCAGCATTGATTGTTGTTTTAGGAATGGTAGTTGATGACGCGGTAGTAGTGATAGACAATTACATTTCAAAACTAGATGCAGGAATGAAAAGGTTTGACGCTGCATGGAAAGCGGCTTCTGAATTTTCTATGCCCATGATTTCTTCTGCTTTAACAATTATAGCAGCATTTTTACCTTTAATTTTTCTTTTAACTGGAGATACAGGAGAATTTATATATTCACTTCCAATAACCATTGCAATAGCTACCACATGCTCTTTAATAGTAGCGTTTTTCCTTACCCCATTTCTAGCTTTTCTTTTTATTAAAAAGGGACTTAAAAAAGATGAAAAGGAAGAAGAAAACAAAAAAAAGAAGTTTTCCTTGCTTAATTTTATTCAAAAGTACTTTGATAGGTTGATAAACTTCTCAATGAAATATAAAAAATTAACTCTTTTTATTGGTCTTGCAATAATAATTCTAGGGGTGTTTTTTATGAAGTTTCCTAAGCAGAGTTTCTTTCCAAATGCCCAAAGAAGTCAATTTGTTATTCAGGTCATTGAACCTATGGATACAAAACTTGAGATTACAAATAGAGATGTTAAAAGGATTGAAGAAATTCTAAAGAAAGATTCGTCAATATCATCATTTTCAACCTATGTAGGAACGTCAGCACCAAGAGTTTATTACAGTTTTTCTCCTGTTTTTCCGCAAGAAAGTTATGGAATGATACTCGTAAATACTGAAAACACAAAACAAACAGTATCATTATCGGCCAAATATCGAGCTACTCTACAAAATATTCTACCTAATGCTCAGGTAGATGTGATGGAGTTTTCTCAGGGGGTTCCTGTTATATCAGCCGTTGAAGTTAGAATTTCTGGAGATAATCACAATGAGCTCAAAAGAATTGGAGAAAGCGTAAAGAAAGTGATGAGAAATACCGAGGGAACTAGACTTGTTGTAGAAGATTTCAAGAATAACTTTTTTATTGATGTTAATGTAAATGAAATAATTGCAAATCAAACAGGTTACACTACAGAAATAATTGCAGATCTGCTAGCATCTGGTTTCTATGGCGCACCATTGTCAACTTTTTGGGAAGGAGACGATCCCATACCCATAACATTTATGTTTGATGAAAAGTCCAGAGAAAACTATAATGATATTATTAATACATACCTCGGTTCGCCAATTACAGGGCAATATAATACCTTAAGAACAATGGCAGAAATAACCCCAAAATGGCAATTTGGTATGTTGACTAGGAGAAATGGAATTCCTACTTTAACAGTAGGTACTAAATTTAAAAATGGATATTTATCTGCAAATATTCAGGATGCAATAGAACCAGCCATAGATACTATTCATTTAAAACCTGGTTACCAAATGGAGTATGGTGGTGTCGTTGAAAATAAAAACAAAACCTTTGGAGAAATGGTAATGGCATTAATAATAAGCATAGTAATTATTTTTATTATTTTACTATTTGTTTTTAAAGACATCAAGCGACCTTTGATCATAATGATTTCAATACCTTTAACATTATTTGGGTCAATGCTTGGTCTTATAGTCACTGGCAATGTATTTAGTTTTACTGCTTTTGTAGGTTTAATTGCATTGTGCGGAATTGTTATACGAAATGGAGTTATAATGGTAGAATATAGTGATGAACTGTTTGAAACTGAAGGTTTATCCAGAAATGATGCTGCAACTGAATCTGCCAAAAGAAGATTGAGACCAATATTTTTAACTACGATGGCTGCAGCCATAGGAGTAGTTCCTATGATCGTAATGAAAGACCCAATGTGGGCTCCACTAGCTAGTGTTTTTGCATTTGGAATAGTATTTTCAATGGTCATTAATTTTATGGTTTTACCAGTATTTTACGCATGGTTTATAAAATCATCAAAAAGTATTGAAAATAAATAAGACACTCTCTATGAATCGAATTTTGAAAATATATTTACTAATTATCTTTTTTAGTTTTTCTGCAAATCTAACTTCCCAAGTAATTGGTAAATTAACGCTGGATGAAGCATTAGAAATGGCTCTTAATGAAAATAAACTAATAAAAATATCTCAACAACGCATCCTAGGTAGTGAGGGAAAGCTCAGTGAAATGAAAAGTAATTATTTTCCCAGAATTGAAATACAAAGTGTTGGCGCATATAATAGTGATCCAAATCTATATATTAATAAGGGGGAATTAAATGGATTATACGATGAACTTGTAGATGATGAAGTTATTGATGATTGGTTAATCGATAACTACCCCCTTCCCTCAAGGCAAATAACCTTTTTAGGTGCTAATGATTTTGTAGTAAAATCAAATGCTGCTATTTATCAACCTATAACTCAGCTAACATCAATTAATACAGGTAGGAAAGTTGCAGAGTTAGATGTTGAAATAAGTAAATTAC
>Ga0209307_1002139_pt1 | contig 11992 bp, 10 predicted proteins | sample COGITO_mtgs_1105_FD_185519 | JGI IMG/M metagenome (GOLD analysis project Ga0209307, IMG submission 185519) | Pelagic marine microbial communities from North Sea - COGITO_mtgs_110530 (SPAdes) (version 2) | ecosystem: Environmental > Aquatic > Marine > Epipelagic ...
TTTCCTTTGCCATTGCCCTTCTGGAGCAGCTTGACCGTTGTGTCGCCCATGAAGATCGCCTGTGTCTCAAACACATGATCGCGGATCGCGTCAGAGAGGCGCTCCAGCAGCTTGGTGCATTTACCGACCCATCCCGCCATGAGTGATCCACTCAGATCAATGCCTTCACTGGCAAACATCTGGCTCTGGCGATACAGCGGCAGATGATAGCCGTATTTGCAGCACAGGATATGCGCCATAAGCGCGGGGCCCACAAAGCTCTTTGGAGTGGGGCGGCTTGGCATCTCAGCCTGCACGACTTTCTCACAGCAGGTGCAGGCCAGGCGCGGGCGACCTATTTGGGTTACGATGTAATGTCCTGGAACATATTCCAATTCTTCCATCACATCGGTTCCCAGTACTTTGAAGCTGCCACCACAGTCGGTGCAGGCATCTCTGGGGGTGATGGTCTTCACAACCCGCCTCAGCCCCTTTGGGAAAGGTTTGCGCTTGCGTGGCGTGCGGGGCGGCGCTGTAGCCTCAGAGGGTTCATCCTCATCCCCCGTCTCAGCGGCCTGTTCGATCTCCAGTTCCTCAAGAACCAACTCCAGCGCCAGCTGTGCGCTGCTTTCTGATTTGGAGCCAAAGCGGTGCTTCTTGTGCCCATGCAATTGCAAGCGCAGATCGGCGATAATGGTGTCTCGGTGCTGAATGGCCTGTGCATGCGCGGTGCGCTCGACACTCAGGGCTGCATCCGCCTCAGTCTTGAGGCGTTTCTGCGCTGTCGCATGGCTCAGTGACAAGCCTAACATCTCTGAATCTTTACGTGCCAATTCCGCCGCTTGCGCGGCAAATAATGCCTGCACTTCATGAGGTAAAGTAGCCAAATTTGGAGTGTGCTCGATCATGCCACCTCATACCAAAATCGGGTCATTATGGGAAACCCAAAAGAACAAAAACCATAACAAAATATGACCCTATCCCACCATCGCGGGCCGCCATGTTTTCTGCGGCATGCGCCAGTCTATGCCTTCCATCAGCATCGCCAACTGCGCGCGGCTTAAGTTGATCTTGCCCTCAGTGGCAGCGGGCCACACAAACCGCCCCCGCTCAAGGCGCTTGGTAAACAGACAGGCACCTTGGCCGTCCCACCAGATCATCTTGATCTGATCCCCGCGCCGTCCTCTGAACAAAAACAGATGACCAGAGTATGGATCACCCGCCAGAACCTGCTCGGTTTGGGCCGCCAGCCCATTAAACCCGCGCCGCATATCGGTCACCCCCGCCGCAAGCCAGATCTTTGCATCCGCCAGCACGGGGATCATGCTGCCAGCCCTCGCGCCAGTTCCAGCACAAAGCCAGCATCAACCCCGTCGCTCACGCTCAGCTTGCGCCCGTTCTCCAGCGTGATCTCAATATGGGGGACATGTAAGATGCCGGTGCCGGTGCCGGATGACGTTGGCGTGTCCACTATATCCGCATCGGCAATCTCTACTGGGGTGAACGCAGTGACCTCGGCCTCATCAGGCTGGAACCGAGGATCACCCCGCCAAGCATAAATTCGATTTTTCGGTACGCCGTGCTTCTTTGCCACCATCGGAACACTGACACCGTCAGCACTGCTCTGCACTACAAGCTTACGTTTGAAATCATCCGTGTATTTGGAACCACGACCGCGCTGCCCTGTGGTCCTGAAGCGCATCAAACAGACGGTCAAGAACGCCTGCGTCGGCCCAACGACGCATTCGGGTGTAAACCCTTGCGCCACTTGCCAAAACGTGGCGGCAAGGCCCGCCATTTACAGCCATTTTCGGTGACAAAAAGGATGGCATTGATCACAGTGAGGTGAGAAACCCGCACATCGCCGCGTTGAACAGGGAGATAGGGTTGGATCAGCATGTACTAATTTATATTATTTTAATTATAACATATACTTATCATAATTATCCGTAGGCTATAGTGTTAATAGGCCCTAGATGGGTCTGAGCAATTTGAGGGCTCTACAAACAACGCGCTTGCCCAAACTGACCATGAAGAATATGAAATCCATACCCGCAAACTCTCGTTATGAATAAGGCAGCCTCTGCGGGCAGGGGCCATAATCTTCTTATACAGTAATTTTGTACAACGACTGCCCAATGAAGGTAATCGAGTTGTACCAGGCGCGTACATGAAAAAATTGCTAAGCTCACCGAATTTGCGGTATAAAAATGGGGTGCACCAAAAGAAATACTAGTCTGAGAACTTGTTGTCGCGAGCCTAATATCAGGGGTTATGTTTGATTATTTCACCACCTTTTACGATTGTATTGATACTTTCGCCCTGGCCTGAAAGCACTGACAAATCCATCAGTGGATCGCGGTCCAGTATAATCGTATCAGCGAAAGCCCCGGGCATTAGCGTTCCAATCTGACCTTCCATGCGCAATAGCTTGGCAGCGATAAGGGTTGCGCTTTGAATGACCGTTTGGCTGGAAAGCACCCGCCCACGCAATTCAAATTCGCCGGATTGGTGGGGCTGCATCCCCCCGAGCAGATCACTGCCATATGCCATTTGTAGGCCCGCGTCTTGCATGATCGACAGCGATTCCATGCCACGTAAACGCACATCATCTACTTTTACAATCGAGGCCGCAGGCAAACCCATGGAGGCGCCTTCGGATTTGAGTTTGTCATAGGTGATCAATGTGGGGCAGGCGATGCAGCCTTTTTCTGCGGCCAGACGTGCGGTCTCTGCAGTGATCAGATTGCAATGTTCCAACGAATGAACCCCGCATTCAACGGCGCGCAGGATTGCCTCATCGGTATAAAGATGGGCGGACACATAAGTGCCGGTGTTTTGGGCTTCTTCTACAGCAGCGATGAGTTCTGCGCGCGAAAAGCCAAGGAAATGTATTGGATCAGATGGTGAGGAAACCCCGCCATTTGCCATAAGTTTAAGGAAATCAGCGCCGGTACGGAATTGCTCTCTGGCGGCTTTGCGCAGCGCGGGTTCACCATCGCAAATGACCCCAAGTGCGCCCAGCGGGACCGGCCAATCGGGAACTGGTGTGCTGTCCAAAGGGCCTCTTTGATCGGTATGCCCGCCTGTCTGGGACAAAGCTTTGCCACATATGTTCAACCGCGGCAGTGCAATGGGGGCCTCTTCCATGGCCATGCGCAAGGGGCCGGTTGCGCCACCCAGGTCCCGCACTGTCGTAAATCCACGGGTGAGCATTGCGCCCATAAGGTTCATAGCCGCGACTGTTATCATAGCATCGGGTACAGCTGCATTTTCTTTCAGATTGGCATTTTGTGCGATGACATGGACATGGGCGTCTATCAAACCCGGCATGACAAAGCGGTCACGCGCATCGATCACCGTTACATCGCCCAAGGTTGTCAGCGAAGGCCCAATATCTTGTACCTTCCCATCGGCGAGCATAATATCCACAGCATCTTTGGCGCGGTCTGTCGTGCCGTCTACGATGCGTGCGTTCTTGATTAAAATGTTATTCATAGAGTGTCTCCCGATGATTTGACGCTATTTTCCAGAGTTTTCCAGCGGTTTTCAGCAGCGGCACACAAGGGTCGCCAAATTTTATAGCACGGTGCAGATGATCAGTGCCGTAGCGACCTTGGGCATCCAGAAGATTGAGCGTGCCAATGGTCTGGCCGTGATCGCGAACTGGGATGTTGAGGCAACAGCCGCAGCCCAAATCAGCGATTAAGTCATAGTCGGAGAAAGCGGTTCGGAGTTCTTCTAGGGTTTGCCCCAACCAGGGTTCTCCACGTGTAATGACATGTGTGCCCCAAGGTGTTGGCCCCATTTGTTTGCGCCCACCCAATGGGTACGCTTCAAGATTACTGGAATGGATGCGTACCATATCGGGTAAATCGACCAACAACACGGAAAACAGGCGAAAGCCGATCTCGGCGGAAAGCTGATGTTCCAGATCGCAGAACGCAGTCGAAAGATCAGTGATGGTTGGAATATGTGTCATAACGTGTTCAATCGCTTAGCGGATAGTTGCAAACTGAAAGCTGCCGGAACAGCTCATACCGGTTCAACAGGGGTTCTTTCACCACCACGCGCAGCAGACAGTGAGATTGCCTCCATAGCAGCAACACCTTGCATTGCCTCCACTTGTGTTACTGGAAAATGGCCCTGTCCTCTTATGCATGCGGCAAAAGTGGCCAGTTCTTCTGCAAGTGTGTCGTTGACATTGTGTTGCACCAGCACCGGGTCTTGCTCTGTCAAATGCATTTCTAAAGCCTGCTGGTCACGCAGCGCTGCCCACCCCGAAGATCCGAAAAGTTGCAGCCGCCAGCTGGCTTGGGTCGCCATAAGCGTAGTCAGACTGCCGAGCGCGCCACAGGCAAAATCGACTTGGACGTGGGTTGTGTCATCCATCGGGGCTGAAATGGCGCGCCGGCGGCTAAGAGTTGCAACGCTGCGCACTGGGCCCAACAGATGTATCATTGCGTCCAGCATGTGAATACCCATTGCAGCCATGCCGCCTGCTGGGTTTTCTGCGGATGTTCCGCGCCACATATCGCCGGTGTAGCTATACCCGAACGGACCTGAGAAATTGGCTTCGATGTGCAGGGCTGTGCCGAGTTTTCCGCGATCAAAAGCATCGCTCAGTTCTTTGAAAGCTGGCAAAAACCGACGGTTAAAGCCCACGGCAAGCACCACACCTTGCCTGTTACATTGGGCAATTGCATCCCGCGCTTCTTTGAGAGTAAGCGCAAGCGGTTTTTCTACAAAGATATGCTTGCCTGCCTGAGCGGCTTTGCAGATATGGCTAAAATGTTGACTGTGCGGGGTTGCCAGAACCACAGCTTCAACGCTTGCATCATTGAGCATCGCGTCAAAATCATCTGAAATAGGAAAGCCTTGGGACGCCGCAAAATCGGTGGCTTTCGCTGGTGTCCGGGTTACCCCTTGGACAAAGCGCAGGGGGCGGATGGTCTGATCCGAGACAGCGGTGACCAGATTTTGCCCCCAACGACCTAATCCGACAATTGCCGCCGTAACCGGTTTTGCATCGCTCATAGCTTTGCTCCTCCGTCCATAATGATGGTGCTACCGGTGACGCAACCTGACACATCTCCGGCAAGATAGACTGCCATTTCAGCAATCTCGGTTGTGGTTGCCATGCGTCCAATGGGTTGTCTGCTTTCAAACGCCGCCCGTGCCTTGACAGGATTGTCCATCGCTGAGATGCGTGCAGCCATCGATGGCGTTTCCACCGCGGAAGGACATATGGCGTTGCATCGAATGCTCTGGGAGGCATAGTCCAAAGCGATGGATTTTGTCAGCCCGATCACCGCAGCTTTACTTGTTGCATATGCGAACCGATCCGGCGCGGCCCCGATGGATGAAATCACTGACGCCATGTTGATTATACTGCCACCCGCACCCGACACCATGAGGGGCAAAATACACCGACACATGTAAAACAAAGCGGACACATTCAAATCTAGCGTCCTTGTCCAATCTGACCTTGTACAGGCCAAAACATTCCCTGTCGCCACCATGCCGGCACAATTGAACAACACATCAATTGTTTTAGATGTTTCGAAAAACAACGTGACTGCATCCGCGTCTGTGACGTCCAAAATATGCGTTTTCACCGTTGGGCATTCTGCTTTGAGCGCTTGTAGGCCATTTAGATCACGGTCCAGTGCAATCACGTGTGCGCCTTCAACAGCAAAGGCGCTGGCCGTTGCAAAACCGATCCCCGCTGCAGCACCCGTGACCACGCATGTTTTGTTTTTCAGCCGCATCAATTTCCAACTCTCTTATTTGTCAAAAAGGCTATTAGGCAGCCAAAGCGCGATTTCTGGAAACAACGTCAACAATACGACACCGATGCACATCAGGATAAAGAACGGCACTGCCGCGAGGGCAACCTTCATGATTGGTGTCCCTGTCAACCCTTGGATGATGAAAAGATTAAATCCGATAGGCGGTGTGATCTGGGCTAGTTCCACCATGATCACCAGAAAAACACCAAACCAAATCGGATCAAAACCCGCAGCCAGTATCAAAGGCAAGGTGATAGGCAGGCTCATCACCGTGATGGAAATGCCTTCAAGAAACATGCCCAACAGGACATAGAAAACTGCAAGTATGACGATCAGCCCAGAAGGTGATAGGTTCAGGGCACCGATGGCTTTGGCGACATCCTGCGGGACATGCAGGAATCCCATGGCCGTGGACAAAAATGCTGCAGCGATTAGTATTACTGCAATCATACAACTGGTGTGTACCGCTGAAACCAGCGTATCGAAAAACACGTCTTTGGTCATTTGTCGCGTCAGTATTATCATTATTAAGGTTGCGACAACGCCGACGGCGGCGGCCTCTGACGGCGTTGCAATTCCGCTGTAGATGGACCCCAAGACGATAAAGATCAGCAGCGCAATCGGGATCAGGTTTAAAAAACCGATTAAGGCGTCCTTTAATCCGGGTTTTTCGCGGTCTGGTGGGGCCACGTTGGGATCAATCAGGCTGACAATCATCACATATCCAGAATATAGGGCGGCAATCATCATGCCGGGCAATACGCCAGCGGCGAACAACCGCGCGATCGAAACTTCGGCTAAAACTCCATAGACAATCATAACGATTGACGGTGGGATCAGGAGCCCAAGGCTGCCTGCCCCGGCAAGAGATCCATAGGTCAGCGACTTTGAGTAGCCGCGTTTGCTCAATTCTGAAATGGTAATTTTGCCAACAGTTGCTGTCGTGGCGGCGCTTGAGCCGCTGATCGCGGCAAACAGTGCAGATCCCACTATATTAGTGTGCAACAGGCGGCCCGGCAGATGGTATGTAAGTGGCGACAAACCGCGAAACAGCCTGTCTGACATATCGGTACGCAGCATGAGTTCGCCCATCCAGATAAACATCGGGATTGCCGAAATTTCCCAAGACGTCGCACTGCGGATCATTAGTGGTGCCATGATCTTACCGATGCGGTCGAGGGGCATGTCAATTAGGAATACCAACCCGGTGGTGCTGACCAGCAAGAGCCCAGCAAAAACCCAGACGCCTAGCCCCAGATAGAACATAACAAGCAGCAGGATCACAAATGCAATGAACAGACTTTCCATTATTCGACCTCTGCGTCTTTTGGAACACCATCACTGACGGCTAGCCAAGCGCTTGTTAAAAGCTGCAATAAAAACAAAACCAGCCCAATGAAAATTGCGCCGTCTATTAACCAGATTGGGGTTTCGGTCAGGGTCGGACTGACGGTTCCGCGGGAAAAATCACGTGCCAGCGTACGCCAGATATAGCGCGCCAGAAATAACGTGATGCCAAAGGTGAATGTGATGCATAAAAGTTCGACAACAATTTCTGTCCGTCCTTTAACAAAGGATTGAAGAATGCTGACCCGAATGTGTTTGCGGTGACGAAACGTGTGCGCAAGGGATAGGAATGTCATGCTACCAATCGCGTAACCTACAAATTCGTCCATTGAAAAAGTGGACGCCGAGAAAAAACTACGCATCACGATTTCCAATGAAATGTGACAAACAATATATACAAGCAACCCTGCAGATATCCAAATCGCCAGATTTCCGACGATATCATTCACTCTGACAAGGGTTTTCATTATGGTCCTAAGCTCCAAACCAAGACGATATTCTGTTTATGTGGCCCTGAAAACATGCAGCGCTTATTCAAACGAAATGGGAAACGGTGCTGTGGGCTTTGGTCATAATTCCGGGAAACATGGGCAAAGTCAGACCTTGCCCATGTTGGATGATTTGGCGGGATCAAGATCCGCGCTTAGCGCGGAATTCGTCCAGAATTTTCTGCCCTGCGTCACCAACTTTTGCCAGCCAATCTGCGTAGACCTGTTCGCCTGCCAAAGACAGTTCGCCTAAAAAGCCTGCGGGAACATCTCTGATCACGGTTATCCCGTTCGCTTCCATGTCTGCATAGTTCTCGCTCACCCGCGAGGCCAACGCCCCCCATGCCGCATTACTTGCAGCAGCGGCCGCCGTTTGCAAGGCTGTGCGCTGAGCGTCTGAAAGTGCATCCCAGCTGTCTTTGTTCACATGGGTCATGTTCAGAGACATTGAGTAGTTCAGAGCTGAGAAATGGGATAGATGTTCCCAGAATTTGGCGTTGGTGCCGCCTTCGGCCGAGGTTAAAACACCGTCAATACCGCCAGAGGCCAGTTGTGGTACCACGTCAGCCCAGCTCATCTGAATGGCAGCAGCACCGGCGTTGATCAGCGTGCTGGTGCCGCTGGCGTCCCATGCACGAATTTTCACATCCGCAAGGGCGTCTTTTGAGACGATTGCTTTTTTGGCCCAAACGCCAGCGGGTGGCCATGGCGATGCATAGAGCAAAATCTGATTGTTGCGTGCAAAAATTTCCTCATAGGCAGGGCGGGCCACGTCCCAAAGCAGTTTTGCCTCATCAGCCGATCCAACTAAAAACGGAAGCGACGATAAAAGAAACATAGGCTCGATCCCAGCAACCTGCCCCATACTGGTATTTGCAATTGGCAGCGCGCCGTCACCAACGGCATCGAAATGCTCTTTGGATTTATATCCGATAGAGCCACTAAAGTGGTTTGTAATCTCTATAGAGCCGCCGGAGGCTGATTTGGCAGTGTCGGTAAATACTTTTTGCGCCTGCCCGTGAATGGATGTTTCCTGATATTCGTTGGCCATGTCCCATTTGACGTTTTGCGCACTGAGCGGACCGGCCAGAAACACGGCTGCCAAACCGAATGCATTGAGCATTGAAGTGATCTTCATATCTTTCTCCTTGTTTATATAGCCTGCTGTAAATCAGCGGACCGTTTGCTACGTGTTGTTTTTGTAATGCTTGTTTAGGAAGTCTTCCGTAAATTTCCCCGATGCCAGATCTTGCCTCAGGGCGTCTTTGGTTCTGTTTTTTGGCGTGCCATAACCCCCAGCTCCCGGTGTTGATATTACCACTATATTCTCAGGCCATAGCTTCACGCGAGAGGCCTTTGATGTCAAAGAAACTTTTTCGACATCGTGTGTTTCGATATGAAAAGCCCCCTGTGCGCCAGAGGTTCCCCCGAAAATGCCCCAGGGTTGATGGCGAAATCGTTCGCCGACGCCATTGAATTCACACATATGCCCAACGGGCCGAATACTGCGGCGGATACCCATGCCGCCGCGATGCGTGCCAGCACCGCCAGAATCCTCAATCAGTGCATAATCCTCAACCCGCAAAGGATATTCCATTTCAATTGCTTCAACTGGCAGGTTAGAAGTATTGGTAATGTTGACCTGCACTCCATCTTTGCCGTCTTTGGTTGCCCGTCCGCCCATGCCGCCGCCCAGTGTTTCCAGATAGACATATTGTTTGCCACTTCGCGGATCAATTCCGGTGAATACTGCGCTGGTATTGGCTCCGTTTGCGGCGCCCACCACCTGTTCAGGCAGGGCATCGGCAAGAGCTCCGATCACCACATCAACAACGCGTTGACAGGTATTGGCGCGCATCGCAACCGGCGCAGGTGTTACGCAATTCACAAAAGAACCCAATGGCGCTTCGATGCGAATGGCATCGAATATTCCCTGATTGTTGGGAACATCCGGGTCCAGAAGAGCCTTCAATGCAAAACAAACTGCCGATTGCGTCGCGTTAAATGTTAGATTGAAATTACCCGGTACCTGACTGTCAGAACCGGCAAAATCAAACAAGATGTCATCGCCGTTTTTAGTAATCTCTACCGCAATCAGGATGTCTTCAGTGCCCGCCCCATCATCATCCATCACATCGTGAAACTCGTAAACACCGTTCGGCAAGGTACGAATAGCCGCGCGCATCCTTCGATTGGTTCGTTCAATAATCTCATCAAAAACTCTGACAGTATAATCGGCGCCCTGTGCTTCTAGAAACTCTCCAAGCCGTCTGTTGCCAAGTTTTGCTGCCGCGATCTGCGCGTTCAGATCACCTTTGCGTTCTTCGGGCAAACGCATGTTAAGCAGCAACAGCCGCATTATATCATCTTGTAAGACGCCGTTTGAAAACAGCCTTACAATCGGGATGCGCAACCCCTCTTTGAAAATCTCGTCCAGGCCGCCAGACATAGAGCCAACAGCGGCGCCGCCCACGTCGGCATGGTGGACAATGTTGGCCACAAAACCGATCAACTTATCTCGATGAAAGACGGGCATGGCCAGATTTATATCAGGCAAATGCGTACCACCGGCCACATGGGGGTCATTGCCAATGAACATATCACCGGGTGCGATCGTGTCGCCATATTGTTCCAGAATAAATTTCATCAAGCCGGACATGGATGCAAGATGGATTGGCAGGGCATTTTCGGCTTGGACAATCAGGCGCCCCTGCGCGTCAGCTATCGCTGTTGAGTGGTCGTGACGTTCTTTAATGTTGGTTGAGAACGCACTGCGCATGATGGTCAGGAAACACTCGTCCGCAATCGATTTCAAGCCGTTCCAGTTGATCTCAAGCGATATGGGGTCAAGAGGGAGTTTTCTAGACATCCTATAAATCCAATATCAAGTTCAACGCATCGTCAACCACCAGTGTGGTATCTGCCGGAACCACCGTTGTTGCATCAAATTGGGTTATAATGGCCGGACCGGTCAGCTTGGTACCTGCCGGCAGCCTGTCACGTCGGTATACTGGGGTTTGTGATGCAGTCTCGGCTGTGAACCAGACATCTTGTATGACTTCTGGCTGGGCGTTGCCCTGCGGGCTTTTTGGGTTTCCGGCTGTTTGCCCGAGTGGCAAAACGGCTTTGAGACGCACATTCATCACTTCAACTGGGGCCTTGCGATCTACATACCCATAGCTGCGCTGGTGAACTTTGAAAAATGCCTCAATCAAAGTGGCTTGATCCGGCAGCACAGGAACCTGTGAGGAATAATTAATCAAAACCGGCAGTTCATAGTTCTGGCCGACATAACGCATATCGATAGAAGCGATCATTTGGGCGGCGTGGAATTCGTCGGTTTCTGTGACGACCCAAGCCTCGGCCTGCGCGCACAAACTGGCTAGTGCATGTTCAACTTCTGACAAATCATTGCCAAGCTGCGCGCGGCAAGTTGCAACGAAATTTTCTTGCAGATCGGACTCAATCAAGCCATCCGCACACAGAATACCCGGTGCGTTTGGAACAATAACCCGCGATATGCCCAAAGCCCTAGCGACATCCGTGGCATGCAAACCACCAGCGCCCCCAAATGGCATCAGTGTAAAATGACGTGGGTCGTGACCTTTCTCAATAGAAACAGCGCGGATGGCTCGCGTCATATTTGAAGTCACAATCCCGGCAATGCCCAATGCGGTTTGCGTGATGCTTAGGCCCAACGGTTTGGCAATCCGCGCAATGGCTGCAACGGCTTTTCCATGATCAAGGGTCAATCCACCGGCCAGAGTTTTTGGTAGTCGCCCCAGGACCACGTTGGCGTCTGATACGGTAGGCAACTCGCCCCCCTTATTATAGCAGGCTGGCCCCGGAACAGCGCCGGCGCTTTGTGGGCCCACTTTCATCAGCCCATCTGCGCCGAGATACGCAATAGAGCCGCCGCCCGCGCCAACTGTGTGAATATCGACAAGAGGCAGGCGGATGCGCAGACCCGCGATGTCGCGCATATTGGCAATCTCGGTTTTACCCTTGCGGATCAGGCACACGTCAGTGCTCGTGCCGCCCATGTCCAAGGTGACAATATTCTCAATTCCGGACAGCTTGCCTGCCGCTGCCGCGCCAATCGCACCTGCTGCAGGACCGGATAGTGCTGTGCGCACCGGAAATTCAGACGCCTTTCCGACCGACATCAACCCACCGCTTGATTGGAAAATCCCAAGCTTTGCGTTTGGAGCAACATCTTTAATTGCCCCCTCTAGCTTATCCATATAGCGGCTGACTTCCGGCTGCAGAAAAGCATTGATCACTGTGGTTGAAAACCGTTCATATTCGCGAAATTCTGGTTGGACATCGCTTGAAACAGAGACAAATTTATCTGGAAATGCTAGGTGCAGTGCTTTTGCCACCTTT
>Ga0209307_1002145_pt1 | contig 11957 bp, 9 predicted proteins | sample COGITO_mtgs_1105_FD_185519 | JGI IMG/M metagenome (GOLD analysis project Ga0209307, IMG submission 185519) | Pelagic marine microbial communities from North Sea - COGITO_mtgs_110530 (SPAdes) (version 2) | ecosystem: Environmental > Aquatic > Marine > Epipelagic ...
GAAAACAACCCTATATTTTTAGGAAATCTAGAAAAAGAATAGAAACACTATTCTCGCAATTGTGCGACCAGTTTATGATTAGACGTAATTATGCCAAATCATTTAGAGGATTTAAAACAAGAATATTAGCGAAAATTACAGCCATGACAATAATACAGTACATCAATAAATTCATATTTGATAGACCAATAAATAATATCAAAATAAATATTACTTGATTACACCCAACGGGTTATAAATAGTAAAATACTTAGGGAATTATGCGTGACTATTCCTAAAATATAAGCGATGCCTTATTTTTGCATTACTTAATTGTATATAATAACTGGATACTACCCTATTACATATTAAGATTAAAAAGAATTTAAATAAAAAAATAAAATGGACTATAGAATTGAGAAAGACACCATGGGTGAAGTAAAGGTGCCTAGTAATAGCTATTGGGGAGCGCAAACAGAACGGTCTCGTAATAATTTTAAGATTGGGGCTCCCGCATCTATGCCCATAGATATTATTTATGGCTTTGCTTATCTTAAAAAAGCAGCCGCTTATACAAACTGCGAACTTGGTGTTTTAGAAGCTTCCAAAAGAGACCTTATTGCCCAAGTATGCGATGAAATTCTAAAAGGCAAACACGACGATCAATTTCCTTTGGTTATTTGGCAGACAGGTTCTGGCACACAAAGTAATATGAACGTTAATGAGGTTGTTGCCAATAGAGCGCATGAAATTGCAGGACATAAAATGGGGGAAGGCGAGAAAACCATACAACCTAATGATGACGTAAATAAAAGTCAATCTTCTAATGATACCTTTCCCACAGGCATGCATATAGCAGCCTACAAGAAAATTATAGATTGCACTATACCTGGCGTACAGCAATTAAGAAACACGCTACATAAAAAGGCATTAGATTTTGCTACCGTAGTTAAAATTGGTAGAACGCACTTAATGGATGCTACACCTTTAACGTTAGGACAAGAATTTTCTGGTTATGTTTCTCAGTTAGATCATGGTTTAAAATCCCTAAATAATAGTTTAGCTCATTTAAGTGAACTTGCGCTTGGTGGTACAGCAGTAGGCACTGGTTTAAACACTCCAAAAGGCTATGATGTTCTAGTAGCAAAGTACATTGCAGAATTTTCGGGATTGCCTTTTATTACCGCAGAAAATAAGTTTGAAGCTTTGGCTGCACATGATGCTATTGTAGAAAGCCACAGTGCTTTAAAGCTTTTGGCAATATCTTTAAATAAAATTGCTAATGATATTCGTATGATGGCCTCTGGGCCGCGTTCTGGTATTGGAGAAATAACCATCCCAGCAAACGAGCCTGGTAGCTCTATTATGCCAGGAAAAGTAAACCCAACGCAATGTGAGGCATTAACTATGGTTTGCGCACAAGTAATGGGGAATGATGTAGCTATTGGTGTTGGCGGCACGCAAGGACATTATGAGTTAAATGTTTTTAAACCGATGATGGCAGCTAATATATTGCAGTCTGCGCAATTGTTAGGAGATGCCTGTAAGAGTTTTGAAGAAAACTGTGCTAGTGGTATTGAACCAAACCGTAAAGTAATTAAGCAACTACTAAACAATTCTCTAATGCTAGTTACTGCCTTAAATACCAAAATTGGATATTATAAGGCTGCTGAAATTGCAAATACTGCGCATGAGAACGGAACTACATTGAAAGAAGAAGCCGTTAATTTAGGGTATGTAACGGCAGAGGAATATGACGCTTGGGTAAAGCCAGAAAGTATGGTGGGAAATTTAAAATAATAGAATTTAAGGCAATAAAAAGGGCAATCTAAATAGATTGCCCTTTTTTATTATACTGTAATACGTTTATTTTAAAGTAAATTGAGACGTGCCCAACAACTTTAATTTATCATCATATACATTTACCATATACTGACCTTTTTGAAAGTCTAAAGAAGGTTTTTTAAGGTAATCACAAATATCTAGATTCTTATTCTCATAATAAAAACTAGTTGCTTTACTGTACGTAATAGAAGCTCCGTTTTCATTAGTTTTTGAGAAATTCTCACCAAGAACATTTCCTTGTGGATCTAACGCTTCTAAATAAAATTCTCTATCACCAGCTTGTGCAATTACATTATCTGCTATAGTAAAGCAAATTTTGAATTGATCTGTTGCACCCGCTCTAGAAGTAGAAACTAGCTTTCCGTTGCTCCGCTCTTTAACGGCGTCTACACTAATTTTAGATAAGTTTAGCGCAGAACCCTTCTCTACAGCGTCAGACAATAAGGTATTCTTCACAACTAAAGAATCATTAAATACATTTTGCTTTTCTAACTCTACAAAAGTGCTATCGCGTTGCATAGCAATCATCGTATTCGATTTTTTCAAAGAAGCAACTTGTTTCAATAATTTTTCACGTTCGTCTTTTAAAATACTTACCTGTTGTCTGTATTTAGATAAAGATTCTATATCCGTTTTCATAGTGCTTACAGAATCTATATATCTAGCAATATTATCTCTAGCCGATACTAATTCCTCATTTGTTGCATTACTCTCCAGAATAGCCTTGTCATACTCTGATTTTAGGCTGTTTAAATCCTCTACAACCAACTTTTTATCCTGTATAAGAATATTTTCTGTTTTTTGCTTGTCTTGATACAGACTTACAGCATATACTACTGTTCCTAAAAGAGCTACACCCAATAAAGCAGCAAGCACTTTTAATCCGTTATTACTTTTTTTAATTTCAGTCATAGTGTGTTCTTCGTTTCTAGTTGATTGATAAATATAATTTTCTTCTTCGATATACGCAAATTAAGGCAATTTGGATTCTTACGTTTCTAAACTATGCGTTCTTTGGAGTAATCTAGCCTTTAAAATGAAGTTTTTATTAACTGCAAAAGTGAACCGCCTTAATGTGAAGTTAATTTCAGAAATAAACTGAAATTTATATTGGTTTAGTTTTTTGGGTTTATATGACATGACCGAGAATTCCGTTTTGTAAAAGCTACCGGCATTTATACTATTTAGCATTGCTTCGAAATTCATGAGGTCTTTTGAATACGTAGTATATAATAAAGAGCCAAATGATCATGAATAAAAAGAGCCTTACAATTAAGTGAGGCTCTTTGCGGAGGAAGAAGGGATTCGAACCCTCGGAAGCTTACACTTCACATATCCTAAGATATGCTACATTAGACCACTCTGCCATTCCTCCGTTAAAAATTATAAGCTGTGTTAAAACGGGTATTCATTCTTATTATTGTGGCGAACTAATTAAAGTTTCATCTTATTCTTAAGAACTATAACTTTTATAGTTAGCCATACAAATTAAAGTACGGATGTTTATACCAGTACCACCATAAAGCTTCCGTATAAACTTTGCCCTGCTAATGCATTTAGATCGTTTTCTACTATGCTACTATCAACCTCTAATAATCTAGTATATTAAAAAATAAATTCTACTTGTTTAAATATACCCCTGAGTTGATACTACCAAGTAATAGGGAAATAATCTTTTAAGAATTTACCACACCAATGTTTTCCGGTATTTATCCCATCAAACAAGGGGTCTAAAACTCTGGCAGCACCATCTACAATATCTAGTGGCGGCTGAAAGTCATGAAGATTCTTTTTCTTTTCTGCCAATTCCGCAGGGTCTTCATCTGTAACCCAACCCGTATCTACTGCATTCATATAAATACCGTCTTTAGCAAGATCGCCAGCAGCAGTATGCGTAAGCATATTTAATGCTGCTTTTGCCATATTGGTATGTGGGTGACGGGATTCCTTAAAAAAACGGTGAAATTTACCTTCCATTGCCGTAACATTTATAATGTGTTTTTGCCCTGTATGGTCTTTTTTCATCAACTCAGAAAATCTGTTACAAAGCACAAAAGGGGCTACGGCATTTACGAGCTGTACTTCTACCATCTCTGTAGTTTCTATAGCACCTAACTTAAGACGCCAGCTGTTGGTTTTACGTAAATCTACTTGCTGTAAATCAGCATCTAATTTACCTTCAGGAAATACCTCTTGTGCTACTAGACTATTATCAAAACTATAGGGAATTTGAGATAGTTTGGCAGAAGAGCGCAATCCTATTCCCGGCTCTGGCCCGTGCCAAGAAACAGGCATATTTTTATTAGAGGATGTTGTAGCGGTAAGAATACTCAGCTCTTGCAAACAGCTAAAATGATCTTCTAAAAGATGTACAGCTGCTTTTGGTAAGCTAGCTACTGGTTTTTCTTCGTTTTGCATTAAATGCGCATAGAAGCCTGCGGGTCTGCGGACTGTCTGGGCTGCATTATTTATCAAAATATCTAATCTTTTATATTGCTGCTCTATATAGTTACAGAAAATTTCTACACTAGGAATGTGCCGTAAATCTAAGCCGTGTATTTTTAAACGGTCTTCCCAGTCTGAAAAATCTTCTTCTTTAGAAAAACGCAAAGCAGCATCTACTGGAAATCTTGTAGTAGCAATTACTGTAGCACCACCATGGAGGAGCATCAAGGAAATATGATAGCCTATTTTTAGCCTAGATCCTGTAATAATAGCTACTTGCCCCGTAACATCTGCGTGCTGAAAACGTTTTAAATAATTTAAATCGCCACACGTAGCGCACATCGTATCGTAAAAATGGTGGAGCGTTGTAAACTTCTCTTTACAGACATAGCAATCTCTGGCCGACTCTAGTTTTAAGCTCTTTTTACTCGCTACTTCATGACTTGCTAATAGTTTGGGTGCTTCAAAAATGGCTGTTTCACGAGCGTACCGAATTCCCGTTTGGTTTCTTGCGCTCTTGTCCCTAGCTGCCTGCTTCCGCTTTGCTGCTTTCTTTCCGTCTTTTTTTCGTCTTGAAAATTCTGCACGACTAGGTCTTGATATCTGCCCCGATGCTTTTATGAGCGCAATTCTAAGATCTTTGGGTATTTCAAATATTTGATCTGTATCTTCTACAAGGTTTTCTAAGACCTTGATACACTCTTGAACTGCTGCTACAGAAACAATAGCATTATTTTCCGCTTTGTTACCCTCCTCCATGTACTTCTTATTTATAAAAGTATTGTCTAAAAAAGATTCCGTAACTGTTTATACAGCTACGGCACCTACTCTATTTAGAATGGCGAAACTACACTTTTAAAGCGTGTTTTAGAAAACTAGCTGTCAATAAAAAACGCCCAACTATTTATAGAAGAACGTTTCTTAATACTTTAGAAATTACTATTTGAGCTACTTCCTTATTGCTCGGCTAATGTAGGATAATCTGTATAGCCTTCCTTACCAGTTGTATAAAAAGTATCTTCGTCCCAATCGGCTAAAGCGGCATCTTTTTCAAATCTAGCAACCAAATCTGGGTTAGAGACATATAATTTGCCAAAAGCAACTAAATCTGCATCACCAGCTTCTAAAACTTTGTTTGCCTTTTCTTGGTCAAAACCAGCATTAATCATTAACGTTCCTTTATATAAAGGTCTAAAATGCTTAGCTATATTACTTACTGCATAATCAATGTCACTTACATCTGTAAATGGTTCCGATAAATGGATATAGGCTAAATCATATTCGTTAAGTCGCTTTATAATATACTCAAAAGTAGGTATGGTTTCTTCATCCATGGTCATCCCAAACATACCATGTAAGGAAGGATTGAATCTTGCTCCTATCTGGGAAACTGGCATTACTTCGCTAATAGCTTCTAAAATATCAAAAAATATCTTGGCTCTTTTTTCTATAGTACCCCCATATTCATCTTCTCTGTGGTTTGAGGTCTTATTAAAAAACTGATGTAGTAAATACCCATTAGAGGAATGAATTTCTACCCCATCAAAACCTGCTGCCATGGCATTGCTTGCGGCGTCTTTAAAATCTTTAATCGTCTCTCTAATTTCTTCTAAAGTCATCTCCTTTGGCGCAACTGTTTTCTTCTGCCCTTTTGAAGTATAAACGTCTGCCTCTGGATTTAATGCAGAAGGAGCTAAGGGCAAATCACCCCCATGAAAATCTGGGTGAGACATACGCCCCACATGCCAAAGCTGTATAAAAATTTTACCGCCATTTTCATGTACTTCATTCACCACTTTTTTCCAACCAGCTGTTTGCGCTTCGGTATGAATTCCTGCGGTATTCAAATACCCAATAGCTTTAGTAGATACTTGTGAGCCTTCTGTAATTATTAAGCCAGCAGATGCTCTTTGTGTGTAATACGTACCGTGTAACTCTGCTGTTGGTACATTTCCTTCATTGTCTGCTCTACAACGAGTCATGGGTGCCATGACTACTGCATTATTTAACGTTAAGTTTTTACTTTTGTATGGTTTTAATATATTTTTCATCGTGTCTAGTTTTTGTTTTATACTTTATTTAATTGCATCGCCCCACTGATAGCAGTCTCACCATTAATTACCTCAAATGTTGCGTTCTTATGTACCTCATCTTGCAATGCCTGTACTAACACTTGTCCAACATCTGCCCTACTGATACTTCCTTCTTTAGAAACCGAAGAAGCTAGTTCAATCTTCCCTGTGTCCTCATCATCTGTTAACTGTCCTGCCCTTACTATTACATAAGTAAGATTGCTTTTCTTAAGATGCTCGTCTGCATTTTTCTTTGCGCGTAGATAGTCTTCTAGTTCTTCTGAATATTCTGGAGCATCTGCACCTACAGAACTTAGCATTACAAACTTTTTTATTCCGCTCTTTTTTGAGGCATCTATTAATTTCTTCGCTCCTTCTTGGTCTACTTCCTTCACTTTCTTACCTCCAGAACCGGCGGCAAATATAACCTTGTCTGCAACCTTAGTTACATGAGAAAGATCGCCTTCTAAATCTCCTAAAACAGTTTTAATTCCTTGCTCCTCAAACTGAAAACGCTGCTCCTCTTTTCTAACTAGCGGAATAGGGTTGTACTGGTCTCTTTAAGTATGTGTATGATTTTTTGACCTGTTGTTCCTGTAGCTCCTGCTATTAATATATTTTCCATGGCATATGTCTTTTTTCAAAGTTCTATGAAACGCTTTTAATATATTAATGCTAGCTATTCCTTTTTTAACGCAAATGCATTTGGCATCAGAATAGAAATGTATTTGCTATTTTGAGAAATTATGAAATAATAAAACTGTATTGCATCGCTAATCAGAAATAAGAAGAGCTATGACAATTGAAAAAATGGTTGCCCCTTAAACTAAATTCCTACCTCCAAGCACTTCTATAACACCCATTGCTGCATTCTCCCCGCTATGCATTGCAGCATTTAAAGAACCATTCACCAAATAATCACCTGCTAAAAATAGGGTGTCTGTTAGTCTGGTTTCTGTAGGTGATATGGTGTTTGTGATAGCGTCTAATTTTGGTAGCGCCTTTTTAATCGTGTATGTTTTTAAATAGGTAACATTATCAATAGCGCACGCTGCTTTGAGCTCTTCCTTTACTTTATCCAACAATTCATATTCAGATAATTGATGTTTCTTCACTACCGTTACAGAGAGCAAATCTTCTTTGCCTACACTTTCTGTGGCTAAAGTAGTGTGCACAAAAATATTATTTATAAGTGTGGTAGGGTTTGCTACTAATCCTATTAACGGACGCTCACTAGCACTTTTTGGCATTGTAAAATATAGTGTTTGACAAGACTTCCAATCAATAGCTTGGTTTCTAAGATTTGAAACTACCGCAGCACTTTCTGTAGCAATGATAATAAAATCTGCATGCGCCGTTGTACCGTCTTCAAATTGGATGGTATTTTCTTTACAATTCTGAACCTCTGCATTAAAGCAGATTTCTGTATTTTTTAAATTATTCGCCAATTGGGCTGGTATAGCGCCAATACCAGCTTTTGGTAGTGTTGCGTACCCAGACCCGAACATTTTAAACACAAATTGAAACATACTACTGGGTGTTTCTAGTGCTTCTTCTAAAAATATTCCAGTAAAAAGTGGTTTAAAGAAGTCGTTGATAATACCTTCACTAAAACCAAAATTTTTTAAATACTGCATGGTAGTTGTTGCAGGCTCTTCAAAAATTGTATCTATAGTTTTCTTTTTAAGCTGAAGGTTTAGTTGAAAAATTTTCCATTTATCCGTTATAGTCCCTATGCCCGATGTTAGCGTAGGCCATAGAAATAGAATATTCCTGAGCGGATCTCCTAGTGTAATTTTCTTTCCGTTTTTATAAATATTTGCGCCAGAGAGGCATTTTTGAAGTGATAAATCGGTGTAATTGAGGTATTTCTGCGCCATGGGATAGGCATCTAACAACACTTGAAAACCATGATCTAACTGGTATCCATCCATGAGATCTGTTTTCACTCGCCCACCAACGGAAGTTGACTTCTCGTAAATTGTAGGTGCGATGCCGTAGTTTTCTAATACTTGTGCGGCAATTAATCCGCTAATACCAGCTCCTATTATAGCTACTTTTACCGCTTCTTCCATAAGTACAAAAATACTGTATGTACGGCTTAAAAGCCAACAGCACTACTATAATCTATAGGTAAAAATTAAAATCTTAGAAACTTAAAACAAGTAGTTTCTATTCCTCTGGCGGATGCCCATGGATATCTTCAAAAACCGTATCAAAATTTTCTCGTAAATAGGCATTTAGCTTTTTTTGATAATCTAATTTTAACCAGCTTAAAAAATTAAATGTGCTCTTACTAATACACTTGGCGTATACCTGTATCCTATTATCTATATCTTCCTTTAGTAGTTTTGCTAGTGCCAAAGCGTCGTAAACGTCTTCGCTATTTTCCGTACACATATAGGCATGGTGGGCTATAGATTTCTCCAATACTACTTTAGAAGATTCTCCTGAAAAAGTAGCCTCTTTATAGGTTGCTTTAATATCAAAAAAAGTATCCTTAGATTTGGCAAATGCTTCTTTTACCTCATCACTTAAATCATGTTTAAAAGTGCCCTCAATTTCTTCATCGTCCTTAATACGATCCATATAGAAATTTGGCGACTTAAAAATGGCTTGCCAATCTAAATCGGCTCCCCACTGCCCAAACCTATAAATATTGTTTCCTAAATCTATAACAGTAAATTTAGACTTATTGTTAAGCACCCTAGATCCCCTACCAATCATTTGGTAATAAAGCGTTAAGGATTTTGTAGCTCTATTTAAGATGATGGTATCTATGGTAGGTTCATCAAAACCTGTGGTTAAGATACTTACAGAGGTAAGTATGGCGCCTGGTGTTTCTTTAAACCATTTTAGTATGTGCTTCCGTTGTTTTTTTGTGGCGGTATTGTCTAAATGCATCACATTTAAACCTGCATTTTTAAAAGTATAATATACCTGAATAGAGGTTTCTATTCCGTTGTTAAAAATCAATGCTTTTTTACCCTTAGAGTGCCTTAAATAGGCTTCTAAAAGTTTGTTTAACATAGAAGGACTCGTATATAAATCTGCTGATGATTTTACAGTATAATCACCATTGGAGCCTACTTCCAAAGATGTTAAGCCCATATCATACTGGTAAGTTTCTGCTTTTGCTAGAAACTCATTGGTAATAAGGTTTTCTATAGATTCTCCTGAAATAAGTTCGTCATAATTGCCATTCATAGGCAAATCTTTATTAGAACTTAAGGGAGTTGCAGTAACGCCCAAGATAAAGGCATTCTCAAAAAATTTGAAAAGTTTTGTAAAGGAGTTATAGTGGGCTTCATCTATAATTACCAAACCAACATCGGAAATATCTAGCTTATTATCGTTAAGCCTATTGTTTAGCGTTTCTACCATGGCTACATAGCAACTGTACCGCTCATGATCGTCTAAATTGGCTTTACTGTTTACGACCTTATTAACAACACCAAAACTCGTAAGCATGTTAGAAGTTTGGTTGCACAGCTCTACACGATGCGTCATTACTAACACCTTTTTAGCGTGATTTTTTAAATACTGGCGTACAATCTCAGAGAAAATAACCGTTTTCCCACCACCTGTAGGTAGCTGATAAAGAAGGTGGTAATCGTCTCGTTCTGTATCAAACTTCTCAAAAATATTTTGTATTGCTCCCTGTTGGTAGCTATATAATTCCTTATCGGTTTTACGATCTAATAACTCAAAACTCGTCTCTTGCATCTTATCTCTTTCAGAAGAATTGCAAAGTTACGACCTTCAACAATTTTATACTAATCCTATAGGTTCAAATGGTTTAGATATCTCAGGTCTTATGAGAATTTGGCCCCGTTATGAAATACTTAGTTATAAGGAAGTATTTTTTAGAAATCTATTAGGTTGTAGGAGTCCTCATGTTGTGTTTTTTATCTAAACTGATTCAATTATTTACTATAAAATGTTTTGCCTCTTACTTTAGAATAGCATTAGCAAATGCTAAGAGAAATCTTAGTTCATCTTTACTCCCATTCCTATTCCTAAATAGTTTTGAGTGCTTTAACTAACGAAATTTCTATATTTTTAATTACTACACCTACCTATATAAAGCACTCATAAATTCTGTTTGCGCTAAGGAACTCGCCCAATCTGAGGTAGCTTTATCAAAATGAAAAACGACATGAGTAAAAAGACAATATTAATTACAGGAGCAGGATCGGGATTAGGAAAAGGAACAGCCATAGGTTTAGCTGCTAAAGGACATCATGTAATTGCAGGCGTACACAAATGGGAACAGAAATCTAGGCTTATAGAAGATGCCAAGAAAGCAGGTGTAGAAGACTCTCTAGAGATTATAAAATTGAATATTTTAGATGAAATGGACTGCCAAAAAGCATGGGAGTTTGATGTGGATATTTTAGTAAACAATGCAGGTATTGGGCATTCTGGCCCTGTATCTGAAATGCCGGTTACTCTTATTCGCGAGGTAATGGAAACTAATGTATTTTCTAATCTAGCTTTTGCGCAGCCTTTTATTAAAAAAATGGTTGCTAGGGGTTCTGGAAAATTAGTATTTGTCTCTTCCGTAGCGGGCTTATCTACAACCCCATATTTGGGCGCTTATAATGCCTCTAAGCATGCGTTAGAGTCTATTGCGCAATCTTTACGAGATGAGCTGACACCGCTTGGGCTTACGGTGGCTACTATAAACCCGGGGCCCTACGAGACGGGCTTTAATGATAGAATGTATGATAGCTACGCCCAGTGGTTTGATAAGGACAACCATTTTACACCCTTAGAAAAAATTAAAGAGGCCGCTAAGGTTATGGCAGAAAACCAGTTTGACCCTAAAGATATGATTGATGAAATGGTAACCGTTATTCCACAAGATTCACATGATTTTAGAACCATACTCCCTAAAGAGTTTGCCGACAAGTGTAAAGAGTATCAAAAAACACAATATAGTATTCAGACGGGTGCAGTAGATCCTTCTAAGAAGTAGTAGCTTGTAGTAGATATTCTAACGTCCTAAAAAGAAAATATTTTCTTTTTAGGACGTTTTTTTTGGTTTTGAGGGCTGCAATATTAACGATTCTTAAAAATATTAGTTGTTGGGTATTTGTGTTTAGGGGTAGCGATTTGGCTTTCTGGTGATTTGATTTCTTAAAATTAAATTTTTAAGTAGTTTTAGAAATGGGTTAAATTAGTGTTTTTAGAAGTTTACTAGACGTAAGCGTGTGTTTAGTGGATTGTTGTAAACAATTAGACAAACCTATTTACATACCAGGAATAGATACTGTTTTCCCTCAACACTATCCGCTATTTAAATCTGTAGATAAACTATCTATTTTAATGGAAGAAAATAAAGATATAGCTGTCAATTTAGTAACACCACTAATTTTGACATTATACTCTGTTTTCGAATGTTATTTGACAGAAATTGAGAATTCAATCACAAATAATCCTGAACTAAAAGAACAATATACTGATTCTGAACGTCCAAAAATGGGTAAGCGTCCTTTTGTCTTATTCAAAATTCTGAAAAAAAAAGATTTTGATAAGTCAAGTAAATTCTATGACGACTACAATCATTTTGTTAAACTTCGAAATTTAATAGCTCACTCAAGATTAGAATCA
>Ga0209307_1002166_pt1 | contig 11882 bp, 10 predicted proteins | sample COGITO_mtgs_1105_FD_185519 | JGI IMG/M metagenome (GOLD analysis project Ga0209307, IMG submission 185519) | Pelagic marine microbial communities from North Sea - COGITO_mtgs_110530 (SPAdes) (version 2) | ecosystem: Environmental > Aquatic > Marine > Epipelagic ...
TCAAGATGTTGTTAAACCAATGATTCAATTAATGAATGCTGATGTAAAAAATGAGCGTTTCATTTTGGTTGCAGAGAACAAATCTTTCAAGGAAATTTTCTTCTCAATTGCTGATGGTTTTGGCAAAAAACGACCATCAAAAAAAGTAAAACCTTGGCAAACTGCAATTTTTTGGAGATTTAGTTGGTTTGTATCAAAAATTACGGGAGTTGCACCTTTAATCACTAAATATTCAGCAAGATCTGCACATTCAATTTATAAATATTCATCAGAAAAAATTAAAAATACAATTGATTATGAGTTTGAATCTTTGGAAAAATCGATAAAGAGAGTTTGTGAAAATTATAAAAATTAAAGATTTTTTATTTTAATTCAGACTAGCAAGTATTTTAGGGATTAGGCATTAAACTATCTGATTCTTGCAATATTGTTTTCACTTTTAAACTATCTATAGAAAGTTTTTTACTTGCTAAATCTTTTAATTTACCAAGAGAATCTGCTCTTAAAGAATCAGTTCTTTTTTTAATGCCATCAAATACAGCTTTTTGTTGCTCTAAATTCTCTTTTGCATCTGTTAAAATTTCTTGATATACATCTATTTTAGACATATAATACAAGTTACTGGTTTGAAAACGAGCAGAATCAATTCCAAAACGATCATACACTAAAGGCATATAATCTATTTTTTTTTCAAAATTTTTATTGTTTATATATTTGGCAGAAGTGGCAATCGACATTTCCTGCACCAAAAGACTCATGGTATCTTTAGGAATTAAATTGTCTGGTTTTTCAAAAATGGTATTACTTGTGCAAGAAACCAGAAAAATTAACAATAATATATAAAATGTGTTTTTCATATTAGCGATTAAAAGTAATTCGTTTCCCTTTTATATCATCATTAAAAACACCATTATAATAGATTAAATTTCCATTTATAAAAGTATGCGTTATGGTTGATGAAAATGTAGTACCTTCAAAAGGAGACCAGCCACATTTGTATAAAAGATTGTCTTTAGCAACAGTTTGCGGTTTATTGGTATCGATTAAAACCAAATCTGCATAAAAACCCTCTTTTATAAAACCACGTTTTTCAATTTGAAACAATTTTGCAGGATTATGGCTCATTTTTTCTACCAATTTTTCAATCGGAATTACGCCTTCTTTTACTTTTTCTAAAAGAGCAATTATTGCATGTTGCACTAATGGGCCTCCACTTGGTGCTTTTAAATACGTATTACTTTTCTCTTCTAAAGTATGTGGTGCATGGTCTGTTGCTAAAACATCAATTCTGTCATCTAACAAAGCTTTCCACAAACCTAATCTGTCTTTTTCTGTTTTAACTGCTGGATTCCATTTTATATGTGTTCCTTTTTCATCATAATCTTTGTCAGAAAACCATAAATGATGCACACAAACTTCGGCTGTAATTTGCTTTTCTTCTATTGGAATATCGTTTCTAAAAAGATGCGTTTCTTTTTCGGTTGATAAATGAAAAACGTGTAATCTTGCCCCAGTTTTCTTTGCTAATGCTATCGCCTTTGATGAAGATAAATAGCAAGCTTCTTCACTTCTAATAATTGGATGGTATTTTAGTGGAATATCTTCTCCGTATTTTTCTACGTATTCAGCTGTATTTTTTCTAATGGTTGCTTCATCTTCACAATGCACAGAAATAATCATTTTTGTTGATGAAAAAATTTTCTCTAAAACAGCTTCATTATCCACCAACATATTTCCTGTAGATGAACCTAAAAAAAGCTTTATCCCAGCTACTTTTTTTGGATCGGTCTTTAATAATTCTTCTAAATTATCATTAGTTCCACCAAACATAAAAGAGTAATTTGCATACGAATCTTTGGCTGCAATTTTAAATTTATCTTCCAACAATTCTTGTGTAGTTGCTTGTGGTACAGTGTTTGGCATTTCAATAAAAGTAGTAATTCCGCCAGCAACTGCAGCTCTACTTTCTGTAGCAATATTTGCTTTGTGTGTTAAGCCAGGTTCTCTAAAATGTACTTGATCATCTATAAAACCAGGAATTAAGGTTTTTCCTTCGGCATTAATAATTTCTACATTTTCATCAACATTAATAGTGGTTGAAATTTCTTTTATAATTTCGTTTTCAATGAGCACATCACCTATAAAAGTTTTATTTTGATTTACTATTTGTGCATTTTTTATTAAGTACGATTTTGGCATTTTTACAATTTTTATATATCTAAAAAACGATTTTGTCTTTTTAAAGTTAAATAATTACTCATTATTTTAATCCTTTTAATCTCATTTTTATCACTCCAAAAAGTGCTTCAGAAACAATATTTCCACTCATTTTAGAAGCTCCTAAATCTCTATCTGTAAACACTACTGAAACTTCTTTAATTGTAAATTTGTGTTTCCAGGCCTTAAACTTCATTTCAATTTGAAACGCATAGCCAATAAATTTTATTTTATCTAAATTTATGGTTTCTAAAACATTACGTTTCCAGCAAACAAAGCCAGCTGTGGTGTCAAAAACTGGAATTCTTGTTATAAAACGTACATATTTAGAAGCAAAATAAGATAGTAATAAGCGCTTAATATCCCAATTAACTACATTTACTTGGTTGTTTACATATCTAGAGCCTACAGAAACATCTCCACCATTTCTATGACAAGCATTATATAAGCGAATTAAATCTTTTGGATTATGAGAAAAATCGGCATCCATCTCAATGATGTATTCATATTTTTTTGACAAAGCCCATTTAAAACCATGTATGTAAGCAGTTCCTAAACCATTTTTTCCTTTTCTTTTTTCGATAAAAAGTTTTGTTGGGAATTCTACCATTAAATTTTCTACAATTGTAGCAGTACCATCAGGAGAATTATCATCAATAACTAAAATATGGAATACTTTTTTTTGATTGAAAGTAGCTCTTATGATAGCTTCAATATTTTCTTTTTCGTTATAAGTAGGAATAATAACTAAAGCGTCTGACATAAATTAATTTTCAGTAGTAAGAAAACAAATATACATTAATTAATGACTAATTTTGCGGGTATCATTCATAAATAAACATTAATTGCAAGCAGTAGAAAAAATAATTTTGGCTAATAATTGGATAACAGGAGTTTTTATGTTTCTGTTTTTATGTATTGTTGTGTTAAAAATATTAGATTCAAAAAGATTAAAGGAAAGCTTTTTTGCTTTTTTTAATTTGAGCTTTTTAGAAGATGAAGATACTGAGCCAAGCAATTTTTTTGATACTTTTCAGATTGTTATTTTCTTTTTTTCGGTCGTAGTTTTGGCTTTAATAATTCATAAATTTTTACTCTTTAAAATTGTTAATTTTCAAAATACTTTTTCTTTATTTTTACAGATTTTTATAGCATTACTTGTTTATTTTTTAGCAAAGAGAATATTAGAATACCTTTTATCCTTATTATTTCTGATAAAAAAGGGGATTCATTTTTTTCTTGTTACCAAAAATAACTATTTATATAGTTTATCATATTTAACCTATATAGCTTTAATTTTAAACGAATATACTGCTATAAATGAACTATATATTTTTTATTTTACGGGGTTTTTATTTACATTGAGGTTTATCCTTTTCTCTCTGAGAAATAAAAAGCTGATTTTTAACCAGTTGTTTTATTTTATTTTGTACATTTGCGCCTTCGAAATAGCACCGCTATTTGTGCTCTCTAAATTGATGTTTTAAATACAAAATTGACAGTCTATGAAAGTGAAAACGATATTGGTTTCTCAACCAGCACCAAAGACAGAAACATCTCCTTATTTTGATTTGTCTGATAAGCAAAAAGTAAAAATTGATTTTAGATCTTTTATTCATGTAGAAGGTATTTCTGTAAAAGAAGTCAGAGCAGAAAAAATCGATTTAAAAAACTTTACAGCTATTATTCTTACAAGTAGAAATGCTGTAGATCATTTCTTTAGAATTGCAGAAGAAATGCGTTTTAAAGTGCCAGATGCCATGAAATATTTTTGTCAATCTGAAGCTGTAGCTTATTATTTACAAAAGTACGTGGTGTACAGAAAACGTAAAATTTATGTTGGTAACAGGACTTTTACTGAGTTAACAAAATTAATTAAGAAACATAAAACAGAAAAGTTTTTACTGCCTTCTTCGGATAAATTAAAACCTTTAATTCCTGAAGAATTAGATAAACTAGGGGTTTCTTGGAAAAGAGTGGATTTATACAGAACCGTAATTAGTGATTTATCTGATTTAGAAAATGTATTTTATGATGTTTTGGTTTTCTTTAGTCCTTCTGGAATAGAATCTCTATTTCAAAACTTTCCTAATTTTAAACAGAATAATACAAGAATCGCTGCTTTTGGTAATTCTACTGTTAATGCTGTTACAGATGCTGGTTTAAAGTGCGATATTATTGCACCTTCTAAAGAAACACCTTCTATGACAATGGCTTTAGACAAATATATTAAAGAAGCAAATAAAAAATAAATTAAGTTTAGAATTTTTACAAATTATAAAACCAAGCATTTCTGCTTGGTTTTTTTTTGAATTATTTCTAAAAAATTAATTCTTATAAAGTCAAAAAAACAATTAAAAATTAAAGTATTAAAAAGGGTTATTTTACTGAAGGATTGATTTAAAACTCTTAATTGATTTTATTTTAAAAATACTTTGAATAATATTCAAAATTTTATTAATTGCTGGGTTTAATGTTATTGTGAATATTAATTTAAATGCTTTAAAATATAGAAAATATCATATATTAAAGCATTTCTTTTCTTCTTATTTTAATTCTCATGGCTCCATCAATAGGTTTGTCTGAAACTAAAATTAGATATCCAGCACCTCCAGCACCTGCTAATTTCCAAGCCAAGGCTTTTTCTTTGTATTTTTCAATTTCATTTAGAATTTTATCATTAACCATTGATGGAAACATTTTAACTTGAGCGTTAAAGGATTTTAAAAAACTATCAGCAAACCCTTCCAAGTCCTTTTCCTTTATGGAATTCCAAACATTATCAGCAGCGCTTGTAAGAGATTTAACATTTTCCTCATTGATAAAAGTGTCAGATAATAAATCTAAGTCTTTTTCTCTAGGCCATAAAAGAATCATAGAGATGTGTTCTTCTAACCATTCTAAGGTGCTTTCATCTTGAATAGATTCAAATTTTGTAGGCCAATATCCATCATTATAATAATGTCTGGTTAATCCAGGCATACAAATACCAATAGCATCTTGTGCACCAGATATCATTGTAGAACCTGGTGTGTTTTCAAATTTAAATAGTATTTCAGCAAGTTTTTCTGGCTTTTCTAAAGGCAAGTAATAAGGCCATATCTTTTTTGCAGCATTCCTTGTAGAGGTAGACATACCACATCGTTCATTATACTCAACTATAGGTTCTAAAGAAACAGTAATTGCCCAACCTGGATGATATTTTGAAACATAAGGTTGATCTATCCAAGTTCCTCCAAGATCAATTCTATAAGGTAAAGTGCAATTTCCACCAGTTCTTATTGCTGTTGTTGATCTTTCAGGAAGACCAGTATCAGGAATTCTTTTTAATTTTTTTAATTCAATATTTAACTCTTGACACAATTCTTCTTTTTTGGGAGAGTAACCATCCTCATTTACAACAAAAAAATCGGGTTTTAGTTCTATAAGGTCTTCTTTAAAATCTAAAATCCCAGAGCCCGAGTTTACAAATGCCAGTTTTACGTGCTTTATAGCATTAATCATATAAATTCTTTCCTGCTCAGAATTTATAGTTTGTCTTCCTTTTAATTCTGAAATAGTACTGTCAGATCCAATACCTACATACAAATCTCCATACTTAGAGGCTTCTTTGAAAAATGCGATATGACCACTATGAAGCATATCAAAACATCCCGAAACAAACACTTTCTTTTTCATCTTTTATTATTTTATTAAATGATTTGGGAAATCTACTACTTTTTCACAACAAATTTGCTCCATTACTTGTTGTAATTCTGTTTTTAGTAAAGATATTGTATGATTACCACCTTTGTTTCCTAAAGCAGCAACTCCATACATAAAAGATCTTCCCATAAATGTAAATTTTGCGCCAGAAGCTAAAGATCTTGCAACATCTACTCCAGAACGAATTCCACTGTCCATCATTACTTCAATTTGATCTCCATATTTTTCTGCAATTGATGTTAATGGTTTTATGGATGATTCTCCTGCATCTAATTGTCTTCCTCCATGATTAGATACTATAATTCCGTCTAGACCTAAACGAATTGCTTGTTCTGCATCAGCATGAGATGCCACTCCTTTTAAGACGATTTTACCTTTCCACATATCGCGAATTGGCTTTATTTTCTCCTCGTTTAAACGACCAGAAAATGTTTCATCCATAAATTTCCCTAGTTGTTTTAAATCTAACCCTTTTGGCATATATGGTAATAAGTTCGCAAAACCAGGAATTCCATGTTTTAAGGTTTGTAAACTCCAATGAGGTCTTCCAAAAGCTTGTAGAATATTACTAACATTCATTTTTGGTGGCATTGCCAAACCATTTCTAATATCTCTGGGTCTAAAACCAAAACTTGGTACATCACACAAAATAACCAAAACAGGGCATTCTGCAGCTTCTGCTCTTTTTAAAATATCATTTCTTAATTCGTCTTTTGCAGGATGGTATAATTGAAACCAAGCTTTTCCTTCTGTGATTTCTGCAGCACGTTCAATACTTGTTGTGGTAACTGTACTTAAAATAAACGGAATGTTATGCTCAAAGGCAGCTTTTGCCAAAATTTCTGGTGAATTTGGCCACATTAAGCCTTGCAGACCAACAGGTGCAATTCCAAAAGGAGCATCATATTCAATACCAAATAATGTTGTTTTGGTGGATGAACCTCCATGATTTCTTAAATAGTTTGGTTTTAGTTGTACTTCTCTTAATTCGGATATATTTCTATGCAAATTCACATCTTCGTTACAACCACCATCTAAATATTCGAAAGCAAATTTCGGTATTTTCTTTCTTGCTTTATTTCTTAAATCATCTACTGATGGGTAACGTGTATCTATTTTTATGGCCATAATTTATTTTTTATGATAAAAATTTTGCTCTTAATTCTTCTACCTGATCATCATTAATAGGCACCATTTCTCCCAAAGAATTTCCTAAGACAATAGATTTTGCGCTAAATTCTGCGACTTCTAAATAATCGAAAGTTTGCAATAATTTATCACCAGTAATAATTACAGAATCATTTTCTATAATTAAAGCTGTATTGCAATTTTCTGTAATTCTTTTATCAACATTATTTTTAAAATGAGTTCCAAATTTTACGGCATGTATATCTTGCAGAAAAATCCAACTTTCTGGAATTGTTCTTACATCTAAGTATTCTCCTGTAACTGCAAACGCCATTAAATAAGGAGATTGCGTCATTATAATCGAGTTTATTTCAGGATTATTTTTATAAATTTCTTCATGTAAATAGGTGGTTCTGCTTGGTGTTTTACCTGATTCTCTTTTACCGTTTTTTATTTGAACAATGTCTTCAATCTTTAAATCCCAGCGATTTACATTGGTTGGTGTAATTAAAAAATCATTGTCTTTCCAACGCATAGAAACTGTTCCGTAAGAACTAATCATTAAACCTTGTTCACAAGAACGTTTTACAATATTGCAAATTTCTAGTCTTTTTTCAACTTCATCAGAAGGAAATTTATTTTTCTTTTTTTCTGGTCTTACAGCTGGAACTTGAGCTTCAAATTCATCAATTTGAGCATCTGTTAAATAATTAGGTTTCCCAATTTGAGAACCATATAAGATAGTTCGACAACAAAACTCTAACGTTTCAAATCTTTCATACGCATCTGTTAAATCTGTTCCACCTAAAACAACACCATGGTTTTCCATAATCACAGCTTTGAATCCTTTGATAAATTCATCTGCAATTACAGTTCCTAAATCATTACTTCCTGGTAATTTATATTTTGCGTATCCAATTGGACCACAGATATGTTTTGCCTGAGAAATGATATTTGTATTCGGAATTTGACGAACAATACTAAAAGAAACTAATGCTGGTGGATGTGCATGAATTACCGATTTTATATCTGGTCTTGCTTCATAAATTGCTTTGTGAAATGGAAATTCTGATGAGGGCTTGTGTTTACCATCAATAGAGCCGTCTTTTTTTACACAAATAATATCTGATGCTCTTAAAGAACCTTTATCAATTGCAGATGGAGTTACCCAAATATCTCCATGATCATCAATTACAGAAATATTTCCACCAGAAGTTGTGGTCATTCCTCGTTTATAAATGCGATCTATAATCGTTGTTATTTCATCTCTTGGATGAATAAAATTTGTTTTTTTTGACATTTTTTAAGTTACTATAAAAGGAACATGCTTTTTTAAAGCGTAATTCTTTTTTAAGAATTTAGAGTTTAATTTTGAATCTGAAATTGCAATGGCTGCACCTAAAGCAGAACCTAAAGAGGCTTTTGTGGTTCTTAATTTCATGCCTCGTAAATAGTAAGATAATAATTTAACGTATAAATCATTATCTGTAAAACCACCATCTACATACAAGCGATCTATTGCTTGTGTATCTGCTATTTTTTTAATTATTTTTACTTGAAGTTGTACTAATTCTATCATTAATTGATGATAAGCATGCTCAAAAGTATGATAGGAATATTTTGTTTCTTCTGGCATATTTTCATCCGAAAAAGATTTCCATTTAAAACAATATTCAAATTCTTTTATGATTTCGAAATACACTTCATAATCGAACTCTATGTTTTTATGATAGTCTTTATCGACATTAAATTTATTTGATAATTCTGCTACTTGAAGTTTGTACTCATTTCCTAAAAACAATCGAGAAGATTTAACTGGCTTTCCGTTAATTCTCATATAGTTAATGCAACCATCTTCTGTTTCTTCTGTGGTTAGAGGAGCATCCGAAAAAGGATTTAAGGCAATAGACCAAGTACCAGTAGAAACCAAAACAAAAGGTTTTTTTACACTTCTTACATAAGGTAGAAGCGCAGAAGAACTATCGTGAATACCAACACCCACTTTAATTCTTGTTCCATTGTAATTCATGTTGATACTTGTTTCAGTAGAAACAATTGGAGGCAAAATTTTATTGATTCCTTCTGCATAAACCCAACTATGATAATCTTTGGTTTCATAATTCCATAAAGAAGTATGGCAACCAATACTTGTATATTCGCTAATTGGAATTCCTGTAAAAACAAAACTTAAATATTGAGGTAAATGCAGAGAATATTTAATCTTTTTAAAGATTTCTGGTTTTGTATGTTTTAGCCAATACAATTGCATTCCAGAGTTTAACAAGCCAGATTTTGGTGAACCTGTAGTTCTTGTTAATTCTAACTCTGGTCCATATTTTTCATAAAATTCATCAACTAAATTAGCATCAATTTCTTTGGTGTAATTATACAAAGGTGTTAAAGACTCTCCATTTTCATCTAAATGAACAAAACTTGCACCATACGTAGAAAAATTAATCGCTTTTATAGAAAACTCTTCATTTTCTAAAACACGATAAAATATTTCTTTTAGCCAAATTTGTAAAGCTTCTAAATTTTCTGTTGGATAGCCATCTTCGTCTTTTATTTCATCAAAAGAGGCATATTCTCTATAAACTTCCTTGAAATTTTTATCAAAAAGAAAAAACTTTTTATTTGTTTTTCCGATGTCAAAAACTGCTGTTACTTTTTGTGCCATAAATATTTTTTTTACAAGGGGTTTAAACCCCTTGTTAAAGTCCTGTTGCTATTGTGTGTTTCCCTCTTTCTTTAATTAAACCATCTCTTACTGCTAAATTTCTATAGCTTTGAATTGGGTTAATTGCACCACCTGTTAATAATCTCGCTGCTGCTAAAAGTGGTCTTACATCGGTTCTAAAAGCTTCTTGTAAAATTTCTTGACATTTTGTAATGTCATTTTCCATCTGTGCAGTTCTTAATTCTTTTTGATTTACCAATAATGCTTTTGCATACGCTTCTTGGATAGCTTCTAAAGATTGTAATAAATCTTCTAAAGGATCTTTTATGTTATGACTTGCATCAATCATCCAAGCTAAATCTGGGTTTTGAGGATTGTTTTCCATTCCATAAACCAGCTCATTAAAAATCAAAAATAGCGCATAAGGTTTTATACTACCTACTGTTAAATCGTCATCTCCATATTTACTATCGTTAAAATGAAAACCACCTAATTTACCTTTTAACATTAAAATAGAAACAATTTGCTCGATATTTGAGTTTGGTAAATGATGCCCTAAATCTACCAACGAATAAGCATTTTCTCCACATTCATTTGCCAACATAAAAGAGGTTCCCCAATCTTGAATTACAGTTGAATAAAAGTTAGGTTCATAAGGTTTGTATTCTATTAAAAGTTTCCAATCTGCTGGTAAACCTTTATAAATTTCTTTTAAACTGTCTTGCGTATTTTGTAGCGCTGTTTGAAAATTATTTTGTCCAGGAAAACTAGAACCATCTGCCAACCAAACTGTTAAACTTTTAGAACCTAATCGATCACCAATATTTATAACATCGATATTGTGTTGAATTGCTTGTTCTCTAACAGCTTGACTTGTGTTGCTTAAAGAACCATATTTATAACTTTCTATAGCATTGGTTTGATCTTGAAAAGTGTTTGAGTTTACAGAATCGAACTTTATATCTAAAGCTTTTGCTTTTTCTTTAATCGCTTTATAATCTGTAGGAATATCCCAAGGAATATGCAAAGAAACAGCTCCAGCAGTTTGCGTTAATGCGTGTAAAACGCCTACATCCTCAATTTTTTCTTCTAAAGTTGACGGTTCTCCGTAAAATGAAAAACGCCCAAAACGTGTTCCTCCAGCACCTAAAGCCCAACTTGGAACAGCTACTTGAAAGTCCGATAATTTTGATAAAATAGCTTTTATATCTTTCCCTTTAGAGGTTAAAGATTCTGCTAAAAAATTATAACTATTATTCTGAGAAGAAAGATTTTTTTTATTATCGTCTTCTATATGTTGTTTTGTTAATTTCATAAATTCTGTTTTAAATAAAAAACTTCCATAAAATTTTTATACTCTATGGAAGTTTTAAAAATACTATATTTTAAATAATTGGAAATTATCTTACAAATGCATTTGCCATTCCACCATCAACATTAATTATGTTTCCTGTAGATTTATCAAGAATACCTACTAAAGTGAATACTCCGTTTGCGATATCTTCTGGTCTAATAATTTCGTTTAATAAGTTTCTTTTTGCATAAAATGCTGGTAATTCTTCCACAGTAATTCCGTTAGCTTTTGCTCTACCTTCTGCCCAAGTACCTTCCCAAATTTTACTACCAACAATAACTCCGTCAGGATTAACTGTATTTACCCTAATTTTATCTTTTCCTAATTCTGCTGCTAATAAACGAACCATGTGTTGTTGTGCTGCTTTTGCAGTTCCATAAGCCACATTATTTGGACCAGCAACTAGACCATTTTTACTGGCAATAGAAATATAATTTCCACCTAAACCTTGCTTACGCATAATTGCAGCAGATTGTTTTGCTAAATCAAATTGACCTTTTACTAAAATACTTTGTAAAATATTCCAATCTTTATCTGTTGTATCTTCTAAAGCTTTAGAAATTGCTAAACCTGCACTGTGTACAACAATATCTACTCCTCCAAATTCTACACAAGCTTTATTATAAGCAGCTTCAATAGATGCTGTACTAGTTACATCACAAATGGCATAGGTAGATACATCTCTTTTATAAGTAGCGTTTGCTTCTTTTAAGCTTTCTTCGTTAATATCTGTTAATACAACATTTGCACCTTCTGCAGCTAATTTATCTGCAATTGCTTTACCAATTCCACCTCCAGCTC
>Ga0209307_1002178_pt1 | contig 11839 bp, 9 predicted proteins | sample COGITO_mtgs_1105_FD_185519 | JGI IMG/M metagenome (GOLD analysis project Ga0209307, IMG submission 185519) | Pelagic marine microbial communities from North Sea - COGITO_mtgs_110530 (SPAdes) (version 2) | ecosystem: Environmental > Aquatic > Marine > Epipelagic ...
CAAGCGGTAAAAGCGGACAGGCACAAAGCGCGTGGATGCAGGCTTATGGTATGGGAACATCTGTAGGTGGCATGTTACCATTTAGTAGAGGGCATGAAACGGAGGCGGATAGAATAGGGTTACAGATTATGGCTATTGCAGGATACGATCCATACGAAGCTGCAGAATTGTGGAAGCGGATGAAAGCAAATAGTGGAGGTGAAGCACCACCAGAATTCATGAGCACTCACCCCTCTAACGATACAAGAATTAATAACCTAACCGTTTGGGCACCAGAGGCAGTAGAAGAAGCAGCTAAATTTGGAGTGACAAAATTTAAATAGGTAGTTTAAGATTTAATTTACCTCGGTAAATCCGCTCTATATAGGTGCGGATTTTTGTTTGATGTGTTTTTTGAGAATAGATAGCGCAATTAGACTATTAAGAAATTTATCAATGAGTTAAAAATTTTAGTTTACTAATAAATTTTTCTTAATATCTGTTTTAGAATTATATTTTAAATAAGGGAATTAGCATTTTATGAATAGTTTATTACCGATTCCTGCGTTACACTAGATTGCGCTCTTGTATCCGATGTAGTATAATCTCAATTTAATAGGTATACTTTAAAGGTTGGCATGGGGATTGAAAGGGTTAGGGTACATAGCGTAATAATTCTGATTTTGCAGTATTCACTCAGGAGTGTGCATCTATTTAATAATTAATTTAAAAATTCTGGACATTTTAGTGACAGAATGACTTATATACTTACATGGGAAATCCTAAATTTTCAAATTTTGACAATATGTCCTTACAAGGTATTGATGAGGACGCCGATCTAATACCTCTTTTAACAGCAGAGGACGAAGAAGAAATGAGTGGTGAAATGCTACCAGAAACACTCCCAATATTACCGTTAAGGAACACCGTGCTTTTTCCTGGAGTAGTTATTCCTATCTCGGCAGGTAGGGATTCTTCTATTCAACTTATAAAAGATGCTAACAGCGGCACAAAGGTAATTGGTGTCGTCTCGCAAAAAGATGAATCGGTAGAAACACCAGGTGAAAAAGATTTAAATATAATAGGCACCGTAGCTAAAATTCTTAGGGTGCTACAAATGCCAGATGGTAATACTACGGTTATTATTCAAGGGAAAAAGCGTTTTGAAATTTCTGAAATTTTAAGCGAAAAGCCCTATTTTACAGCAACTGTCAAAGAAGCGGCAGAGGTAAGACCAGATAAGTCTAGCAAAGAATTTTTAGCTATTATAGAATCTGTAAAAGAGCTAGCCTTAAAAATAATCAAGATAAATCCAAACATTCCAAGTGAGGCGTCATTCGCAATCAAAAATATACAGAGTGATTCTTTTCTAATAAATTTTGTTTCATCAAATTTAAATCTTGACGTATTAGCTAAGCAAGATTTATTAGAAATTGTTGACCTACAGGAACGCGCATTAGCTACATTAAAATATATGAATCTAGAGCTTCAGAAATTGGAGCTGAAAAATGATATTCAGAGCAAGGTACGTAATGATTTAGACCAACAGCAGCGGGAGTATTTTTTGCATCAACAGTTAAAAACCATACAAGAAGAATTGGGCGGTGTTTCTTATGACGATGAGTTAGAAGAAATGAGAATAAGCGCAAAAAAGAAGAAATGGGATAAAAAAGTGAAAGAACATTTTACGAAAGAATTATCCAAAATGCAACGCATGAATCCGCAAGTTGCCGAGTATTCTATTCAGCGCAATTATTTAGACTTATTCCTAGATTTACCGTGGAATGAATTTTCTAAAGATAAGTTTGACTTGAAAAGAGCACAAAGAGTTTTAGATAAAGCTCACTATGGTTTAGAAGATGTTAAAAAAAGGATTATAGAGTATTTGGCGGTGTTAAAACTTCGTAATGATATGAAGTCTCCTATTCTGTGTTTATATGGCCCTCCAGGTGTGGGTAAAACATCATTAGGCAAATCTGTAGCAGAGGCGTTAGGTAGAGAATATGTGCGAATTTCCTTAGGAGGTTTAAGGGATGAAGCAGAAATTAGAGGACACCGTAAAACATATATTGGCGCTATGCCTGGTAGAATCATACAGAGTTTAAAAAAAGCTGGAACTTCTAATCCTGTGTTTATTTTAGATGAAATAGATAAACTCTCAAACAGTCAACAAGGAGACCCTTCTTCTGCTATGTTAGAGGTTCTAGATCCTGAACAAAACAATTCTTTCTATGATAATTTTCTAGAAATGGGATACGATTTGTCCAAGGTAATGTTTATTGCTACAGCTAATAATCTAGGGGGTATACAACCTGCCCTTCGTGATAGAATGGAGATTATAAATGTAAGTGGCTACACGATAGAGGAGAAAGTGGAAATTGGTAAGAAACACTTATTACCAAAACAATTATTAGAGCATGGTTTGGATACATCACACTTAAAGATTGCAAAACCACAAATAGAAAAAATTGTTGAGGGCTACACTAGAGAGTCTGGCGTGCGTGCTTTAGACAAGCAATTAGCAAAAATGGTACGTTACGCTGCCAAGTCTATAGCTATAGAAGAGGAATATGATGTTAAGGTTAGTAATGAGGTTGTAGTCAAGGTTCTGGGTTCTCCTAAAATGGAACGTGGCAAATATGAGAATAATGAAGTAGCAGGGGTAGTTACTGGTTTAGCTTGGACAAGTGTTGGAGGAGATATTCTTTTTATTGAGTCTATTATTTCTAAAGGGAAAGGAGCATTGACTATTACTGGAAATCTTGGTAAAGTTATGAAGGAATCTGCTACCATTGCTATGGAATATATTAAGTCTAACGCGGATAGATTTGGTTTAGAAAATATTAAGTTTGACACCTACAATGTTCATATTCACGTGCCAGAGGGAGCTACGCCAAAAGATGGACCAAGTGCAGGTATTACAATGCTAACTTCTTTAATTTCATTATTTACCCAAAAGAGGATAAAGAAAAATTTAGCAATGACAGGAGAGATAACGCTTCGGGGTAAAGTATTACCAGTAGGCGGTATTAAGGAAAAAATTCTTGCTGCCAAAAGAGCACATGTTAAGGAGATAATCATGTGTATAGAAAACAAGCGAGACGTTGAAGAGATAAAAGAATCTTATTTAAAGGGGGTAACCTTCCATTACGTGAGAGAGATGCATGAAGTAATAGCAGTGGCTTTGACTGAAACTAAAGTAAGAAACGCTAAGGAATTGTAACAGCGCTATATTTTATACGATAGCACCTGATTAATAACTAAAGAATAGCAGAAAGCTATTCTTTAGTTATTTTTGTTTTCCTAGTCTGATTAATAAAAATTATGTTAGTGTTAAATCTTATAGTTACGTATTAGATTTTTAATTGGATAATTCTAGGAGGCCTACTATATATAAATTATTAAGATATGAAGAGTATTACTATTGCCATAGACGGTTTTTCATCTACAGGGAAGAGTACTTTAGCAAAGCAACTAGCAAAATCTTTGGAATATATTTATGTAGACACAGGAGCTATGTATCGGGCAGTTACACTTTATGCTATAGAAAAAGGTTTTATTAGTAGAGATACTATAGACGAGCACTGCTTGATACAAAGCTTAGACGCTATACAATTAAAGTTCATATATAATGAGAATACAGGTATTGCAGAAATCTTTTTGAATGATAGAAATGTAGAACATGAAATTAGAACACTTGAGGTATCTAAGAAAGTAAGCGAGATTTCAGAATTTGAGGAGGTGCGGATAAAGCTTGTAAACCTTCAAAAAGAAATGGGCACTGGTAAGGGAGTCGTAATGGACGGGCGAGATATTGGAACTAGCGTTTTTCCTAACGCAGAGCTTAAATTTTTTATGACAGCTTCACCAGACAGAAGGGCGCATAGGCGTTATAAAGAGTTATTAGATAAAGGAGAGCTAGTAACTTTTGAGGAGGTTTTAGAGAATATAGAGAAAAGGGATTATATAGATTCTAATAGAAAATTTTCTCCTCTAAGGAAGGCTTTTGATGCTATAACCTTAGATAATAGTGATATGGGTTTAGAGGAGCAGTTTCAAAGAATACATGGGTTTGCACTAAGAACTATTGATAAAAAAAATAATCTGTAGCAATTATAAGAATATACAATTAATTCAAAAGTTGCATATCCGTTTAATGTCCATTAGCTGTAATGCTAGCAGTTACGAGCCTATAGAAGATTCTTTCTCCAAAATACCTTTTTTTGAGCTTATATATGAATTCATTTAGGTAAAGCTGTAGATACTTGTTGAAACATCTGGCTTGACGTTCAACTTTGTCTGTATCAATATCCTCTAAAATGGTACTCTCCGCAATTGCCATCACATTGTTCTTTGTTTTATAGCCTCGGATCGCTTTCTGTGTTTTGTGTTTACATGCGGACGCTTCTACTGTATAATATCCTTCGTCGGCCTGTATCATACCTTCAAGGGTATATCGGTCATCACGCTGACCCATTGCCCCGCGAAGCTTATGCATCATGGCTCAAACTGGCTCATACCGTTTTAACCCAAGTTGGCGCTGAATTTCCTTATTAGAGAAACCTTTTTTAGTAGTACTCAATAAAAATATCGTCTTGTGCCAAATCATAAAGGATAGTTTGGAACTTTCTATAATAATACCGCTACGCAAAGATGCTCTTGCATTGCAAGATCTACATTGATAACTCCATTTGTTCTTAAGTCAATAGTGTTATATACCTTGACAACGATGGCAAATAATACCCTGCTTGTCTCTTTATTCTTTAAAGTGTAGCCTACAACTTTCTTCATCACAAAAGTGCACTCCAAAAGAAAATATATCCATATTCAACTATGTTTAGATCAGTTCAATATACTCAATATTATTCAAGTTAGGCGTGATTACGGATATACAAATTTATTAATTGAAATCAGGTATTTATAAAGTTTCAATTGATAAATTTGTAAAAAAAATTGCGGTCTTACTTACCTGTTTTTTTTGTTTTATTATATACCCTAGCAATGGTAAGGCCTGTGATGCCTTTACTTGAATATGCCTTTAATGAAGAATATATCTCGGAATTTCTTTGTATTAATAAGGCAGACACCAAGCTAAACTGCAATGGGAGGTGTTACTTGGTGAAAAAAATTAAGGAACAAACCAATGAACAGCATCCCATGCCTAAAATAGCTATGGATAAATATCCTGTAGGTTTTGTAGTAGTAACTAAGATTTGTGTATTATTTAAGGTAAGCCCCGCTGTTTCTGCTATTATAAATTTAGACAATTTATATTCTTATTTGTTTTTGAAAACTTATTTCCACCCACCTAATTCATTTGCTGAATAGGAAAACTATAGCTTAGCTAGGGTTCTCGCAGCAATTTTAATAGAGAGGGAATAACTATTTCTACAAATCAGAAAAATGAAAAACACACTTCTGGTCATGTTTACTATGACCGCTATAACAATAAACGCTCAAAATCTAGAAAACACTAATAATAAATGGGTTGCAGGTAGACCAGACGGCCATGCCCCAATCTCTGTTATGGGAGATCATATGCACGGTAAGGGTGAATGGATGTTTAGCTACCGCTCTATGTTTATGAATATGGGGAACTTAAAAAGTGGTAATGAGGATGTTTCTTTTGATAATGCGCTAACGGCCTATATGGTTACGCCTACCAAAATGCCTATGTACATGCGTATGCTAGGTGCTATGTATGCTATTAGTGATAACATTACTCTAGCTGCCATGACAAACATAACTACTATGAAAATGGATCATATAACAAGATCTGGTGGATCTTTTACAACCGAGGTTTCTGGTATAGGAGATGTTTCGCTTACTGCATTGGCTCGTCTTTTCAATAAGAATAGCACTACAATGCACGCTAATTTGGGTGTTTCTTTACCCACAGGAAGCGTAACAAAAAAAGATGTAACACCCGCATCTGCCCCGAGTGCTACAGTTTTACCTTACCCTATGCAACTAGGTAGCGGCACTGTAGATGCTCATATAGGATTGACGTATTTATGGCAAACTAATTTCCTCTCTTACGGCGCACAACTCAAGAGCGTCTTTCGCTTTGGCGAAAATAAGAGAACCTACCGTTACGGGAATCGGTTTAGTTTTAACAACTGGATTGCGGCAAAAGCATCTGACTGGTTAAGCCTTTCACTAAGACTAGAGGGTATTAAAGTAGAAGAGCTTAATGGTTTAGATCCTAATCTAAACCCTATGATGGTAGTTACAGCAGATACTATGAATTCTGGAGGAGATTATATTAATGCAGGCTTCGGGTTTAATGTGTATATACCAAATGGTTCTCTTAAAAATCTTAGAGTAGGTTTGGAAGTGGCCACGCCGTTATATCAAGATCTTCATGGAATTCAGCTAAAAAATAAAGAGCAAATAACATTAGGCATTCAATATTCATTAAGATAATAAATTCCTGGTACTACGTATATAGATAAAGTATATACTTAGATAGTATTAAGAAAGTAAAAAGCATCTAGTATTTATACCAGATGCTTCTTACTTTTACATTAATAAAACCCTCTTAAATGTATACAACCTAAACCGCAGTAATATTTAAAACGAATTCTAAATCATTGGGTGTGATAGGTTTTAATATATAATTATTTACTAGTTTATAATTTTTTACTCTCTCTAAATCTCTAGGATCTACAGAAGAGCTAATAATATAAATTATTGTTTTAGCATTATTATGATCTGGAAATTCAGAAAACTGATCTAAGAATTCCCAACCATTCATTATTGGCATGTTTAGGTCTAAGAATATAATTTCTGGCAAATATTTGGTGAGTTTGAATGATTCTTTAAGACCATTTAAAGCGTCTTCCCCATTATTATAAATCGTGAGCTTTTCACTAAACTCAATTTCTTTCATGATTCTTTTAGTGCCATAAATAAAAATAGGATCATCGTCTATGATACAACAATTTTTAACTTTCCTCATATGCTTCTTATTATCCTTGCTTCAATTTTATAAAGAATGTACTACCCTTCTCTAAATCACTTTCTACATGTATTGCGCCATCCATAGACTCTACCTGATTTTTAGTTATAAATAAACCTATCCCTTTTGCATCCTTATTTTTATGGAACGTCTTATACATGCCAAAAATTTTGTCGCCATGTCTCTTAAGATCTATTCCCTTTCCATTATCCTCAAACGCTATGTAAATAAAATCTTCCTTAATATAAGATTTTACTTTAAGAACTAGTTTTCTAGAATCTGAACGGTATTTTAATGCGTTCGTATATAAGTTTAAAATGATGCTTTCTAAGTAAGCAGGCACCGCTAATACAAAATGAGATTTTTTAACGTCTACTATAATGTTGGCCTCCTGCTCTTTTATTAATCCTTTTATACTATGCTCAATTTTGGTCACATAACTAAGTAAACTAACACTTTGCATATTTTCTAAAGCTCCCGTTTTAACTTGTACTACTTCATTCAACTGCTCTATGGTATCTGCTAAACTATCGGTAGCATTTTTAAGCATTGTATTTAAACCTTTCCGCTCTTCTTCATCCTCCTCTGTTGCCAAAAATCTTGTTAGCATAGACATATTACTAGAGTGCGATCTTAGGTTATGCGAAACTATGTGAGCGAAGTTTAAAAGACTTTCATTTTGTCCTTTTGTGAGTTCTACTAGAGCTTTTAGGCGCTGTTCTGCTTCAATTCTCTGCGTTATATTCATCATCTGAGCAATAAAATATGAATTTTTACCAAATTCATCTTTTACCATCGTAACCGTAAGTATTGCATGAACCAGCCCACCACTTTTATGATAATAGCGCTTCTCTAATTGGAAACTATCTCTTTTATTGTTAAGCACCTCTTCTAATAAACTTTTAGAGGCAACCATGTCTTCAGGGTAAGTGATATCATATAACGTTAATAAAAGCAACTCTTCTTCTGTATATCCTAAACTATTGCAAAGTCCGTTATTTACCTTTATCCATTTACCATCTAAACTGACTAAAGCCATGCCAGTAGCAGAATTTTTAAAGGTTTCTGCAAATGTTTCCTTACTACGTTCTAACTTTAGACGTGTACTTTTTAGCTCTGTAATGTCCCAATTAGTACCTATAAGTTTTATTGCTTTGCCCTGTTTGTTCTTTTCTGTTTTGGCTATAGCTCTTATATTTCTTACCTCACCACTTGGCCAAACAACTCTAAATTCTGTATCAAAATTTTGAAGTCCTTCAATGGCATATCCTATTTCTGCGTTACAACGCTCCTTATCATCTACATGTATCCCGTTCTCCCAAGCCTCATATCCTCCAGAAAATGTCGTTTCTGATATACCGTATAGTTGGTACATATTTTTATCCCAAACCAGTATATTTTCATTTATTTTATACTCCCATATACCAATTTGAGAAGTATCCGTTGCTATTTTCAGGCGGTCTGCTGTAATCCTATATTTTAGTTCCTTTTTTTTCTTTGCGTGTATATCTTGAAAAGTCCCAAATATTCTTAAGCATTTGCCATCCTTTATCTCCGCCTCTCCTTGTGTCCTTACCCATAATTCATTTCCTTTGTAGGTGACTAATATAAGCTCTGTATCCCAAGGAACTCCGTTCTCCATGGCATTGGTTACAAGTCGTGTAATTAACTCTCTATACCGCCCCTCTTTATAAAAATTAATTCCAGACGCTAAACTAGGATTATAATCTTTCGGTACCTCATGAATAATCCTTGTCATAGGACTCCAAAATAGCTTGTCATTAATGAAATCTACTTCCCAACTTCCTGTCTTAGAAACTTTTTCTGCTCTAAGCAGCAACTCATTAAATTTAATTTCTTTAGAGATATCCTCTATTACAAGGAGTATACCTTTACCTTTTTCCTCACTACTTTCCAAAGAATTTACCTTCCACTTTACCCAAAGTTTTGTGTCATTCTTTAGTTTTATTTTTGTTTTTTGAAGGGATGATTTTCCCGATTCTAAACAGTTTTCTAACTTTTTAAGAAATTTATCAGGTGTATTAATTGGTAGATCTATGAAAAACTGCCCTTGAATAATATCTGTAGTACTAAACAAATAATTTTTAAACTTCTGGGAGTAGCTTATTACTTTTAAGCTGCTATCTAAAACAACAAATGCATCCGTAAAATTAGACGTTGTAAATTTAGAGAAGGCTGTTTTCAAAGGTTCGCTTTATAAAATTATAGTTCTTAAATATTTAAAGGTAGGATAATATATTTGTGTCTTGTAGGAAAAAAGATGTTTACCCGTATTATTATACAAAACGTTCAATACTTTTAAAAAGTATATAATTATGCAAAATTCAATTAGCATAGACTCTTAAGCCTTCCTTACTGGTTTAATTATTAAATTTTAAAAAATGAATAAGCGTTTTTCCGTGTAGTCCTAAACGTAATTCTTTAGTAAAAAGAAAAGACTTTTAGCCGTATTAAAAATTGTTTTAATTAGATTCGAAATTTACAATAGCCTTTTACTAAAATCTATCTTCTTAAATTTTATTTCTAAATGTTATGACTAGTACTATACTATTTTTTGAAAAAATTAGAAATGGAGATCTTCTAGCTGTATCAGAACTACTAATGAAAATACCATCTTTATTAAATGAAAAAGATGAGAGAGGTAGTACGCCACTCATATTAGCTACCTATTACAACAAATTAAAAATTGCGCAATTTCTTATAGACCAAGGGGCATTGCTAGATCTTAAAGATGAATTAGGGAACACTGCACTCATGGGCGTTTGCTTTAAGGGATATTTAGATATAGCCGACGTTCTATTGGAACATGGAGCACTGGTAAATACACAAAATAGCTCAGGTGCTAGTGCCTCAATATATGCAGTAACTTTTAACAATATTCCTATAATTGAATTACTTCTAACATATAATGCAGATATAACTATTAGAGATGCAAGAGGCAATACGGCGTTAGATTGCGCTAAAATTAATGGCTTTCCTGAACTAATAGATCTATTAAAGCAAACTTAAGCTAACTAGAAATTTGTTACACTATGCAAGATGAAATTAAAATAGCACTAGTACAAGCCGCATTAGCTTGGCAAAACCCCACAGCTAATAAAATTTATTTTGAGAATAAAATTAGGGCTATTTCTAAAGATGTTGCTGTTATAATCTTACCTGAAATGTTTACTACTGGTTTTACCATGACGCCAGAGGTATTACCCCTTAATCATGGTTTACAAGCCCTAGATTGGATGAAACAATTATCTACTGAGGTAGATGCTGCAATTGTAGGAAGTATTATTTATAGTGAAAAGGGCAACTTATATAATAGACTATTTTTTGTAACCCCAGATGGTACTACACTAAAATACGATAAGAAGCATACCTTTAATTTGGTAGGTGAAGGAGACGTTTACACTGCTGGAAACGATAGGCTACTTGTGGACTACAAAGGTTTTAAATTTTGTCCTTTGATCTGTTATGATTTACGATTTCCTGTCTGGAGTAGAAATACAGTTAAGTATGATGTGCTAATTTACGTTGCTAATTGGCCAACACCTAGAATTGAAGCTTGGGATATATTACTAAAAGCTAGAGCTATTGAAAACTGCGCTTATGTTATAGGTGTTAATAGAATTGGTGCTGATAAAAATAATTTAGACTATAATGGTCATTCCGCAGTTTATGATATGTTTGGAAAGGAACTGGCGTATTCTGAAAAAGAAGTAATCTTAGAGGTTGTCCTTTCTAAAGCAAAAATAAATACCATGCGGTCTACATTTAAATTCTTAGATGACAAAGACACTTTTACTATAATAAATTAAATACTTCTATTTTCTCCCAATTGGCTCGTAGTTCAATTTGGCCGGGATAATATATAACTCTCTCTGGTTGTAACCCCTGTATATAGTTCCCTGTGTCCCAAATTTTATTTTTATTACTATCGTAAATAATACGTATTCTATAAAGTGAAGGTTCTAAATTGCTGAATTCAAATATTTGTTCTTTGGTGGCATATATTGATCTCTGTATGGTTTCTTGATTATCTAAAAGCTCTACAATTATCGGGTATGAAATTTCCGCTCCTTTTATTGCTAAACGCAGGTTGCCATAGTCTGCTAAGCTTTTGGTCGTATAGAAATAATTAAGTGTATCATTGGTGTTATCAAAAATATCACTTACTAAATTTGGATACATTCGCAACTGATACTTCTCATTTGGTAAAACCGCAAAATCTAGATCAATTTTATTTTGAATAGTATCTAATTTCAAATGTTTAAGAACTGGAATAGAATCTTTATCTAGCAATATAATTTGAGTTGTATCTAATGCAATTATGGGGGTATTTATAAAAAAACTAAGTACCTTATTGGGCTCTAACACTCCCTTCTGGTTTGGTGCTATTGTTAATGAATCTAGACCTACCGCCCTATTTTTAACTAAAAATGTGTCTTTTATTTTCAATCGCTTATTGGTGACTTCAAAAAGTATAGAATCCATATCAAAGGGAGTAAACCAATAATTTAAACTATCCTTTTCTCTATCCTTTAAAACAAACGTCTTTACACTATCTGGTAAGTTAGTTAAGGATCGGATTTGAATATTACCACCGTTGCCAGAGTACCCAAACAATACACGGTTTTTTGCTACTAGAGATGGCACAGAAATGGCGTAAGCGAGTTTTTCCTTAAATAAGTTTAATATATAGGTGCTATCCGTTGGTAACTGAATAGTATCTTTAACAAACCCTATTTTGTCTGTTCCTGCATTAAAAATATTGTTCTTGGCAACATCTTTTAAAGCAAACAGTGCATACTTTCCCTTTTTTAAATTTTTCAAGTTAAATATAACCGCACTGTCTAAGGTATTGGTAATATAATTTGGAGGTCTTTT